>ENA-OPDG01000324-OPDG01000324.1-human-gut-metagenome-genome-assembly--contig:-NODE-324-length-46117-cov-6.629413_pt1 | contig 46117 bp, 45 predicted proteins | sample MGYA00241259_ERZ501498 | MGnify/ENA primary metagenome ERZ501498 (study PRJEB25962, sample SAMEA2042582) | human gut metagenome | biome: human gut; feature: human-associated habitat; material: faeces... | reverse complement strand
TTCGGCTTAGAAGCAGCCCTGCTCCATCATAGCCTCGGCGACCTTCTTGAAGCCGGCGATGTTGGCGCCAGCCACCAGATCGTAACCCAGACCGTACTCGGCAGCAGCCTCGGCGGACACCTTGTGGATGTTCTCCATCATCTTGTGCAGCTGATGGTCGACCTCCTCGGCAGTCCAGACCAGACGCTCGGAGTTCTGCGCCATCTCCAGAGCGGAGACGCCCACGCCGCCAGCGTTAACAGCCTTGGAGGGAGCCACGATGATGCCCTTCTGCGCACGCAGATAGTTCAGAGCATCGTTGGTGGTGGGCATATTGGCGACCTCGATGTAGTACTTCACGCCGGAAGCAGCGATCTTCTCAGCGGACTCCATCTTGACGTCGTTCTGCATAGCGGCGGGCATGTACACGTCAACATCCTTGACGCCCCAGCACTTCTCGCCGGGCACGAACTCGCAGCCGAACTTGTCGGCATAGGGCTTGCAGTGCATAGGATCCTTGGCGCGCATCTCCAGGATGAAGTTCAGCTTCTCGTCGGTGATAACGCCGTCGGGATCGTGGATATAGCCGTCGGGGCCGGCGAAATAGGTGACCTTGGCGCCCAGCTGGGAGGCCTTCTTCATGATGCCCCAGCCCACGTTGCCGTAGCCGGAGATCGCGATGCGCTTGCCCTCGATGGTGTCGTTCTCGTGCTTCAGCACTTCCTGCAGGTAGTACATAGCGCCGTAGCCGGTGGCCTCGGGACGGATCAGGGAACCGCCGTAGCTCAGACCCTTACCGGTGAGAACGCCGTTCTCCCAAACGCCCTTCAGACGGCGATACTGGCCGAACAGGTAGCCGATCTCGCGGCCGCCCACGCCCATGTCACCGGCGGGAACGTCGATGTCCGGCCCGATGTAGCGGTACAGAGCGGTCATGAAGCTCTGGCAGAAGCGCATGACTTCGGCATCGGACTTGCCGGCGGGATCGAAGTCGGAGCCGCCCTTGGCGCCGCCGATGGGCAGGCCGGTCAGGCTGTTCTTGAAGGTCTGCTCAAAGCCCAGGAACTTGATGATGCCCTCGTACACGTTCTTCTGGAAGCGCAGGCCGCCCTTGTAGGGGCCGATAGCGCCGTTGAACTGGCAGCGCCAGCCGCGGTTGGTGTGCCACTGGCCATTATCATCACACCACACCACGCGGAAAGTGAACATACGCTCAGGCTCAACCATGCGGCCCAGCAGGTCGACCTTCTCATACTCAGGGTGCTTCTCGATCACAGGCTCCAGAGAGGACAGGACTTCCTCGACAGTCTGCACGAACTCAGGCTCGTTGCCATGCTTGGTCTTGACGTTCTCCAGAACGCTGGCCAGATAAGCATTCATAAATAATTCCTCCTCAAATAGTTGTTCCGTTTGAAATATGTCGGCGCAGTGTCCCTGCGCCTTCATCTATCACGATGATAACACTTCTTTTTCCTTTTCTCAAGAGGTCAGCGGACAAATCCCCCCCTCGCGCCCGTAAAAAATCCGTCCCGCTTTTTGTGCATATTGTTGAAACCCCGTGTATAAACCACGCACCAAACCGCGGCAAATTCGACATATTTTTCACAAATATTCCGTCGGTTGCGTACTTTGACGCACGGGCGCTTTTTCGTACAAAATCGCGCCGCCACCCGTCTGCGGCTTGACTTTTCCCGGTTTTACCTTATAATACAGGTTGTCGCTGTTTTGCGCAGCGCTCCCACACTATAACGGCAGACGGCTCGCTCTCCGCGCCGCGCCGCAAAAGGAGATTTGAATCATGTCTGTGTATCCTATGACCGTGGCCGGTCTGCAGCGGGAGCTGCCCATCTGCAAGGTGACCGATGACCTGTACATCGGCGCTTTCATCTGCTTTGGCGATGCGGAGCTGACCGTCGCCTGCGCCCGTGATATGCTGGCGCTGGTGGAGAAGGACAGCTACGACTATCTGTTCACCGCCGAGGCTAAGTCCATCCCCCTGATCCACGAGATGGCCCGTCAGAGCGGCGCCAAGAAGTACTTTATCGCCCGGAAGGGTCCCAAGGCGTATATGCCCGACCCCATCCATGTGGAGGATAAGTCCATCACCACCGCCGGTGTCCAGCGGCTGTATCTGGGCCGCGACGACGCCGACCTGATCCGCGGCAAGCGCATCCTGCTGATGGACGACGTGATCTCCACCGGCGGCTCCATCCACGCCATGGAGGAGCTGGTGAAGCTGGCAGGCGGCACCGTGGTGGGCCGCGTGGCTGTGCTGGCCGAGGGTGACGCCGCTGAGCGCGACGACATCAAGTTCCTCGCCCCCCTGCCGGTATTCAACGCCGACGGCACCGTCAAGTGAGCATACATAAGTAAAAAGTGTGGCAGCTGTGGGGCTGCCGCACTTTTTTTATAGCTGGGAGGGTAGACATTTTTTATAAGCTGTGGTAATATTTAGAATTAACAAAACTAATGACAACCGAGTGTAACGAAGGGAAAGGAGCCTATCGCATATGTCTGTAAAGGAAAGCTATGCCGGAAAGATCAACCGTAAGCTCAACAAAAAACTGCGGGTCATCGCCGTGGCTGCCGGGCGGGAGCCGGCAGATCTGGTGCTGAAAAACGCCACCTACGTCAACGTATTCTCCAACGAGCTGTGCCACGGGGATATCGCCGTGGCGGAGGGGCTTATCGTGGGCATGGGCGCATACAACGGCATCGAGGAGGTGGATGTCAGCGGCAAGATCGTGCTGCCCGGCTTCGTGGACGCCCACATCCATCTGGAGAGCTCGCTGGTCAGTCCCACAGAGTTTGCCAAGGCCGTGCTGCCCCACGGCACCACCACGGTCATCACCGACCCCCACGAGATCGCCAACGTCATGGGTACCGACGGCATCGAGTATATGCTGCAGGCCACGGAGGATCTGCCGGTGGATGTGCGCTTCATGCTGCCCTCCTGCGTACCCGCCACGCCGCTGGACGAGTCCGGCGCCAATCTGGACTACCGCGCCATCGACTCCTTCTACGACCATCCCCGGGTACAGGGTCTGGCGGAGATGATGAACTTTGTGGGCGCCATCAACGGCGACCCGCAGGTGGTGGAGAAGATCGTGGCCAGTCAGGCACACCACAAGAAGATCGACGGCCACGCCCCCGACCTGAAGGGCAATGACCTCAACGCCTACATAGCGGCGGGCGTCTACTCCGACCATGAGTGCCACGATCTGGCAGACGCCATCGCCAAGCTGGAGCGGGGACAGTTTATCATGATCCGCGAGGGTACTGCCGCCCGCAATCTGGAGGCGCTGGCCCCCCTGCTGTGCGACAAGTATGTGGAACGGTGTATGTTCTGCACCGATGACAAGCACCCCAACGACCTGCTGGAAAAGGGGCATATCGACTACATCGTCAAGAAGGCCATTGCGCTGGGCGTTGACCCCATCACCGCCATCAAGGCCGCCTGCCACAATGCGGCGCGATACTTCCTGCTGAATAACCGGGGCGCCATTGCCCCCGGCTATCTGGGCGACTTCGTGATCATCGACGACTTTACCCATTTCAACATTGAAAAGGTGTTCAAGAAGGGTGAGCTGATGTACAGCGACGGCGTGCTGAAGGAGTTCCCCACGCCGGAGATCGACCCCTATCTGGCCAAGCGCGCCCACGACACATTCCACGTGGCGTCCCTGTGTGCGGAGGATTTCATCGACCGCCGCCCCCACGCCGTCATCGGCATGGTCAACGGGGAGATCACCACCACCGACGGCGGCTACACTGACCGCATCGATGTGGACTACGACATTCTGAAGATCGCCGTTATCGAGCGGCACAAGAACACCCACCATATCGGTCTGGGCTATATCCGGGGCTACGGCCTGAAGAAGGGCGCGGTGGCCACCAGCATCAGCCACGACAGCCATAACATCATCGTGGTGGGTACCAATGAGGAGGACATGGCCTTCGCCGCCAACCATATCGTGCGCAACCACGGCGGCATCACCGTGGTGGAAAGCGGCGAGGTAAAGGGCGACGTGCTGCTGGCCATCGCGGGCATCATGTCCGACGACAGCCTTGTCAACGTCAACCGGGATTTGGAGGCCGCCAAGGCCGCCGCCTACGCGCTGGGCGTGTCCGACGGCATCGACCCGTTCATGACCCTGAGCTTTATGGCGCTGCCGGTGATCCCCAGCCTCCGCATCACCACCCGGGGTGTGTTCGATGTGACCTCCCAGCGGTATGTGTGATCGCGCGAAAAATTGACGAAAGCAGCATCCTCCCTGCGGGAGGATGCTGCTTTGTATTTGGCGCGGATACCGGTCACATGACGGACGGGCCGCCCTGCTCTCTCGCCGGTGATGCCGCCAGCGCCGCAAGCCCGCGGCGGCACAGCACGCACCCAGCGGCGCACACCGCCGCCATGCCTGCAAGGGCGTACCAGCTTCCCGCCCCACCGCCCAGCAGTCCCAGCGGGTCGTTCATCGCATTGAACGCGGCATGGGCGGCGAGGCCGGGCAGGATGCTCCCTGTGCGGCTGCGGAGAAGACCGAAAACCAGTCCCATCAGGAACGCATAGGCCATCTGAACGGGTGTGCCGTGGGTCACGCCGAACAGCACGGCCTGCAAAACCACCGCCGCCCACACGGGCATGGCCCGCTCCAACCGGGTCTGGATGACCCCGCGGAACATCAGTTCCTCCGCCAGCGGGCCTGCCACGGCGATGGACAGCGCCGGGATCAGGCCGGTGGACAAAAGAAGCTCCATGTGGTCGTTATAGGCGATCAGCCATGCCTCCGGCAGCAGAGCCAGCGCCAGATTGATCGCCACGAAAAGGCCCAGCGCGGCAAAGGCGCTGAAGGCCGCCGTCCAGCCGGAGCAGCGGCGCAGGCCTGCCGCCTTCCCCAGCGGCTTGTGCCGCAGCCGGAACCACAGCAGCAGTACCGCCACAACGAACACATTGGCGAGCAGCGCCACCGCCGGCGCCCCGGCACGAAGGCGCTCCGCCGCCAGCTGCGCTGCCTCCGCGATGTCCATCTCCCTGTGGGCGAGCGCTGTCCTGACGGCGACGGCGGCGGTATAGACGACGCCCGTCAGAAACTGCGCCATGATGAAAAACAGCAGGTACAGCAGGGACTTCCCCAGTGCAGCCAGAACGTCTTTTACAGAATACGCGCGTGTGTGTTCCATATACCCTCCTCTTTATCCGCCGATGTACCAAGACCTCTCCTTTTGTTCAGTATAACGGATATACCCCCCTGCGTCCAGCAACCTCAGGTTGCATCGGATATTTGCGGGGTAAAACGGCGCAACCTCATGTTGTCATCGCAAAGCAAACAGTCCACGGCTTTGCCGTGGACTGTTTGTGTTATAGCTTTATGTCGCAGGCCATGCTCATGACAGCGCGGCCGCCCACCCGCACGGTGACGGCGTCGCCCGATGCATACAGGCGGCTGCGGATCTCCGAGGGACGGTGCATATGCTCGCCCTGCAAAAATACGTTCTCCCGCTCCGGCTGCACCATGCCGTGGCGGTAGAGGTAGTAGGTCAATGCGCCGTTGCTGGTGCCGGTGGCGCACTCCTCCGGGATGTCGTACAGCGGCGCATAGTTGCTGCAATAGGCGGTGCAGTCACCGCCGAGGCAGAACATATGGACGCCGGTGACGTCATGCTTCTTGGACAGCGCCGTTACCGCCGCCTCGTTCTGGACGGCGCGCAGCAGGGTGTCGTGATCCCGGACGGGCATCATGATATCGGCAAGGCCGGTGGAGACGATGGCGGGCAGCAGCCCCTCCGGGCAGTCCGCCGGTGTCAGGCCGTAGGCCTCGTACAGCGCCGGCAGCTCCGCCGCCGTCAGCTCCCGGATCCAGCGGGGCGGCGCCATGTCCATCCACACCGTGTCGCCCTGCACCTCGATGGCAAGCTGGGCGGCCTTGGTGTGGGCGGTGACAGTGCCGTCCCCGATACGCCCCAGCGCCCGCAGCAGGGCAAAGGTGGCAATGGTGGCGTGGCCGCACAGCTCCACCTCCCCCGCCGGTGTGAAGTAGCGCAGCGTCACGCTGCCGTCCGGCTCCACGGCGGCAAAGGCGGTCTCGGAGTGCTTGAATTCGGCGGCGATCTGCTGCATCACCCCGTCGTCCAGCGGATGCTCCGGCAGCACTACACCGGCCTGATTGCCGCCGAACAGGCGGGCGGAAAAAGCGTCCATCACATAGGCTTCCATAAAAATACCCCCACAGATTTTTTAATCAAGATAATTATAAACTGTCTTGCCATTCATGACAAGAGTATTTGACAGAACGACTTTTTTTCGTTAGAATAGAATTATATATCCGAAACGGAAATCAAAAAGAAAGGAACCTCATCCAAAATGCTCAATGAGCGAAGTCTGTTATCACAATTCCTGCATTTTGTAGCCGCTACGGTGGCATCCCTCATGGTTTTCAGCCTGTACTCCATCGTGGACGGGCTGATGGTCGCCAAGGGCGTAGGCGAATACGCCATGGCGGCGGTGAATCTGGCGGTGCCGTTCACCAACGTGCTGTTCTCCATCGGCGTCATCTTCGCCGTCGGCACCAGCACCATCATCGCCATCTATCTGGGGCAAAACCAAGGCGAGAAGGCCAATAGCCTGTTCTCACAGAACACTGTGCTGCTGACCTGCATCGGCCTGACCATCACCGTCCTCGTCTTCGTATTTCTGGAGCCGTTCGCCGTGCTGCTGGGTGCAAAGGGCGTAACGTATCAATATACCATTGACTATCTCCGGGGCCTGGCCCCCTTCGCGCTGTGCTTCATCGTCTCCTATAACATGGAGGTGCTGATCAAGACCGACGGCTATCCCCGTCTGGCCATCCTGACGGTCATCACCGGCTGTCTGGCCAACTGCGTGCTGGACTATATCGCCATCTTCGTGCTGGACCTGGGCGTGTGGGGCGCGGCCTTCGCCACGGGACTTTCCCAGCTTCTGACGTGCATCATCTATCTGCGTCACTTCCTGGGCGGACACAACACCTTCCACTTCGTGAAGTTCAGGATGGACTGGGGCATCTACAAGCGGCTGATCCCGCTGGGCTTTGCCGACGGCGTGACGGAGCTGTGCAACGGCGTGATGATCTTTCTTTTCAACCGGGTCATCCTCCGCTGCCTCGGTGACGACGGACTGGTGTGCTACACCATCATCGCCTATGTGAATACCCTCATCATCAACACCATGCTGGGTATCTCCCAGGGCAGCCAGCCGCTGGTCAGCTACCACTATGGCAAGGAGGACGCGGCGGGCTACAAAAAGCTGCTGCGGTACGGCTTTACGGCGGTGGGCATCATGACGGCGGTGATTTTCGCCGGTGTGATGATCTTTGCCCCCCAGATCGCCGGGATCTTCCTCGACGCGGAAAAGCCGGAGCTGCTGGGCAGCGCGGCCGGCGCGCTGCGGCGGTATGGCCTGTGCTACATACTGCTGGGAAGCAACATCCTCATGGGCGGCTTCCTGACGGCGGTGGAGCGGCCGAAGGCGGCTATCTCCATCTCTGTGGGCCGCGGACTTGCGTTCCAGGCCGGCGCGCTGCTGCTGTTGGCGGCAGCCGTGGGCGGCACGGGCATCTGGTTTGCACCGGCGGTCTCCGAGGCGCTGTGCGCGGTGATGGCCGTGTGGTTCCTCCGGCGGTTCCTGCGAAAAACCGCAGCATAACGAACATAAAAAGTATCCCACGGCACAGCCGTGGGATACTTTTTTGCTCTCTATAAGGCGCTTTACGCCTGTGCGGCCTTTTCCGCCATCATCTGCCGCACCACCTCATCGATACGGTGGGCAACGCGGCGGAAATCCTCCGCCGTATAGCCCTTGGTGGTCATGGCGGCGGTGCCGATGCGGACGCCGCTGGTCTGGGACGGCGGGCGCTTGTCGCCGGGTACGCAGTTCTTGTTCAGGGTGATGCCGCACCCGTCCAGACGCTCCTGCACCTCCCCGCCGGTCAGGCCGGTGTCCGTCAGATCCAGCAGGAACAGGTGGTTGTCGGTGCCGCCGGTGACCACATGGTAGCCCATGGCCGTGAAGGTCTCCGCCATGGCCTTGCAGTTGGCCACCACGTTGTGGATATAGGTGCGGTAGGCCGGGGTCAGCGCCTCCTCCGCCGCCACCGCCTTACCGGCGATGACGTGCTCCAAGGGGCCGCCCTGCATACCGGGGAACACGGCGCTGTCCACCTTCCTGGCAAGCGCCGGGCGGCAGAAGATCATACCGCCGCGAGGCCCCCGCAGGGTCTTGTGGGTGGTGGTGGTGATGATATCCGCCAGCCCGAAGGGACTGGGATGCTCCCCCGCCGCCACCAGACCGGCGATATGGGCCATGTCCACCATGAAATACGCCCCCGCCTCCTTTGCGGCGGCGGCAAAGCGGGCAAAGTCGATGGTACGGCTGTACGCCGACGCGCCGGCGATGATGAGCTTGGGCCGCAGCGCAAGCGCCATACGCTCCATGCCGTCGTAGTCGATGAGGCCGTCGCCGTCCACGTCGTAGAAATGGAGGTCGTACAGCTTGCCGGAGAAGTTCACCGGCGAGCCGTGGGTCAGATGTCCGCCGTTGGCAAGACTCATGGACAGCACCGTGTCGCCGGGCTGCAGCAGCGCCATATACGCCGCCATATTGGCCGATGAGCCGCTGTGGGGCTGCACGTTCACATGGTAGTCGGTGGCAAAGACCTCCTTCCACTTGGCGATGCAGTACTCCTCCAGCTCGTCCACCACATGGCAGCCGCCGTAGTAGCGGCCCTGATTGCCCATGGTGCGGTGGGCGGGATAGCCCTCGGAATATTTATTGGTCAGGCAGCTTCCCACCGCGCGGAGCACGTTCTCGCTGGCAAAATTCTCGCTGGCGATCAGCTCCACGGTGGTCGCCTGCCGCTGTTCCTCCTGTGCGATGAGGTCAAAAACGTGGGATAACATGGCTCTCTCCCCTTCCCTGTTGTGGTTTACACCGTTCCATTATACACCATCTTGTGGTTTGTGCAAGAAGAATTTGCGTCATGGCAGATGGCACGAAAACGTCAGCTTATGTCCGGTACTTTTTTGGAAAAAACGCCAAAATACGCAAATGGGGTTGACATTTGGCGGCGAAAGCGTTATGATGCGCCCAACTTCAGCAAATACAGCGAGGAGGAAAGCAGCATGAAGCGTCGCAGCACTGCCATGATGATGTGCCAGATGTGCATGGGTATGATGTCCATGTGCATGTTTCTGCGCGCCCAAAATGATCGATTGCTTTCCAAAAACTGTTGAACGGCTTGTAAGAGCCGGTGTGTGAACGAGCAGCGGAAGGTCGATCGACCTGCCGCTGTTTTTGTTTTTTCCGGCGCTTGGATGCGCCCCCTTCCGTTTGTTCCGGCGCACCGCAGGGCGTGTGCACAGTCCCGCGGTACGCCGTCAGCAAGATCATACATTCCTTACGACATATCTGAAAAGGAGACATAAAGATGAAACGTACTTATTTCACTCGTCTGGCCGCTCTGGCCCTGACCCTGATCCTGGCCCTGAGCCTGACGGCCTGCGGCGGCAAGGACACCAACACCGACGGTGACAACAGCGGCGATACCAAGACCGCCGTTAAGATCGGCGTACCCAACGACACCACCAACGAGGCCCGCGCCCTGCTGCTGCTGCAGGAGAACGGCATCATCAAGCTGGCCGACGGCGCCGGCATCACCGCCACCAAGAACGACATCGTAGACAACCCCTACAACGTAGAGATCGTGGAGGCTGAGGCCGCCCAGCTGCCCAATATGCTGCCTGATCTGGACTACGCGGTCATCAACAGCAACTACGCCATCAACGCGGGTCTGAACCCCGTCAACGACTCCCTGTTCATCGAGGGCAGCGCCTCCGCCTACGCCAACATCCTGGCGGTGAAGGAAGGCAACGAGAACGAGCCCAAGATCCTGGCCCTGAAGGCCGCTCTGGAGAGCAAGCAGGTGGCTGACTACATCGCAGAGAAGTACGCCGGCTCCGTGGTATCCGTGGTGGAGAACCCCACCGACGGCTATGACGCCTCCGTGGACTACGAGGCTCTGAAGGGACAGACCATCACCATCGCCGCCTCCCCCACGCCCCACGCCGAGATCCTGGAAGTCGCCAAGGAGATCCTGGCCGCCAAGGACATCACACTGGATATCAAGAGCTACAACGACTACGTGGTACCCAACACCGTGGTGGATGACGGCACCGTGGACGCCAACTACTTCCAGCACCTGCCCTATCTGGAGGACTTCAACGCCCAGAACGGCACCCACATCGCCTCCATCGCCGCTATCCACGTGGAGCCCATGGGCCTGTACGGCGGCAAGCAGACCACGCTGGACGCGCTGACCACCAAGTAAGTGAGAAAGGAGGGAGACGCCCATGATCGAACTGAAGCACGTCAGCAAAACATTTGATTCCGGCACAGCCGGCGGGGTAGACGCTCTCAAGGACGTCTCCCTCACCATCGAAGACGGCGACATTTACGGCATCATCGGTATGTCCGGCGCTGGTAAGAGCACGCTGGTGCGGTGCATCAACCTGCTGGAGAGGCCTACCAGCGGCGAGATCATCGTCAACGGCCAGCGGCTGGACACCATGACCCCCGCCCAGCTCCGGGCGGCGCGGCGGGAGATCACCATGATCTTCCAGCGGTTCAACCTGCTGATGCAGCGCACCTGCCTGCGGAATGTCTGCTTTCCCATGGAGCTGGCAGGCGTGAAGAAGGCCGAGGCGGAGCAGCGCGCCCGTGAGCTGCTGGAGCTGGTGGGACTGCCCGACAAGGCGGATTCCTACCCGGCCCAGCTGTCCGGCGGCCAGCAGCAGCGTGTCGCCATCGCCCGCGCACTGGCCACCCATCCCAAGGTGCTGCTGTGCGACGAGGCCACCAGCGCGCTGGACCCCAACACCACCCGGCAAATTCTGGAGCTGATCCGGGATATCAACAAGAAGCTGGGCATCACCGTGGTGGTCATCACCCACCAGATGAGCGTGGTGAAGGAGATCTGCACCCACGTTGCCATTCTGGACGAGGGCCGCGTGGCGGAGTCCGGGCTGGTTGGCACGGTGTTCGCCGCGCCCAAGTCCGCGGCGGGGCGGCGGCTGGTATTCCCCGGCGGCGCCGACGCGCAGGTGTACGATCCGGCAGGCGAAAAGCTGGTGCGGCTGGTGTTCAAGGATGCCGCGACCACCAGCATCCCCATGATCGCCCGGCTGGCGTCGGAGGAGGGTATCCTCTGCAACGTCATCTCCGCCAGCACCCAAAAGCTGTCCGAAACGGTATACGGCAGCATGATGCTGGGCATCCCCAGCAGCCAGTTTGACAAGGCCGTGGCGTTTCTCCACAACGTGGCCAACGTACAGGTAGAGGAGGTGGAGTGAGTATGTACAGCGATCTGTTTTCCCAAAAGTCCGTGCAGGACCTGCTGACCGTGCTGCCCTCTCTGCCCTTCGCCCTGTGGGAGACGTTCTATGTCACCGTGGTGAGCACGGCGCTGTCGCTGGTCATCGGTCTGCCCTTGGGCGTGCTGCTGGTGGTGGGCGAGAAAAACGGCGTGCTGCCTCTCCCCCGCTGGCTGATGCAGGTGCTGAACGTCATCATCAATCTGCTGCGCTCCATCCCGTTTCTGATTTTGATGATCATGGTGTTCCCCCTGTCCCGTTTGCTCATCGGCACCGCCGTTGGCACCACAGCCACCATCGTTCCGCTGGTGGCGGCGGCATTCCCCTTCGTGGCGCGTCTGGTGGAGAGCAGCCTTCGGGAGGTGGACGGCAACATCATCGAGGCCGCCCAGAGCATGGGCGCCACGCCCATGCAGATCATCTGCAAGGTGATGATCCCGGAGAGCGTACCCTCCCTCGTCCAGAATGTGACCATCGCGCTGACCACCATTCTGGGCTACTCCGCCATGAGCGGCATCATCGGCGGCGGCGGTCTGGGCAAGATCGCCATCGACTACGGCTACTACCGGTACAAGTATCTGGTGATGCTGGTGGCGGTGATCATTCTGGTGCTGCTGGTGCAGGTGTTCCAGAGCCTTGGCACCTGGCTGGGCAAGAAGTGTGACAAGCGCCTGAAGCGGTAAAAAGGAGCAAAAAGAAAAGACCCCGTGGGGTCTTTTCTTTTTGCTCTTTTCAGGCAGATCAGTCGATCATGCTCTTGAGGTCAGCGGCGACGGCGAAGGGCGCAGCGGTAGCGGCCTTCACATCCTCGACGGTGAACTCGGGGTTGATCTCGGTCATGACCAGACCGTCCTTGGTGACGTCGAACACGCACATCTCGGTGATGATCTTGTTCACGCAGTGGGAGGCGGTCAGGGGCAGACGGCACTTCTCGAAGATCTTGGGGTTACCCTTGGCGGTGTGCTCCATGCAGACGATGCAGTGCTTTGCACCGACGCACAGATCCATGGCGCCACCCATACCGGGCATCTTCTTGCCGGGGATGATCCAGTTGGCCAGGTTACCCTCGGCGTCCACTTCCAGAGCGCCCAGGAAGCAGGCGTCCACGTGGCCGCCGCGGATCAGGCCGAAGTTGGTGGCGGAGTCGATGAAGCCGCCGCCGAAAGCCACGGAGGAGGGGCTGCCGCCGGCATCCACAACGTGGTAGGGATCGTAGTTGGCGTCGCCCTCCTTGGGGGACACACCGGCGGAGACGATACCCAGCTCAGCGTGGATGATCACCTCAACGCCCTCGGGCAGATAGTTGGGGATCAGGGTGGGCAGGCCAATGCCCAGGTTCACGACGTCGCCGTTCTTCAGCTCCTTGGCGCAGCGCTTGGCGATAAAGCCTTTGATCTCGGACTTTTCCATTACTTTCTGTCTCCTTCCACGATGTAGTCAACGCACATACCGTAGGTATGGATGTTCTCGGGCTCAAAGTCACCCACGGGAACGATGTACTCGCACTCGGCAATCACGGTGTCGGCGGCAGTGGCCATGACAACGTTGAAGTTGCGCATGGTGCCCTTGTACCAGCAGTTGCCGAACTCATCGCACTTATAGGTGCCCAGCAGGGCGAAATCAGCGTGGATGGGCTTCATCAGCAGGTAATCCTTGCCATCGATGGTCTGACGGCCCATGCAGAAGGGGCTCTCCTCCACCAGGGTGTCGATGCCCACGGGGGTCAGAACACCGCCCAGACCGGCGCCGGCAGCGCGGATGCACTCAGCCAGCGTACCCTGAGGCAGCAGGTTGACCTCCAGCGTACCCTCAGTGTGCTGCTGGCCGACCTCGGGGGTCATGCCGACGTGGGTGGCGATCACGCGCTTGACCTGATGATTGTGGATCAGCTCCGCGATGCCGAAGAACTCCTCACCCTTGGGGCCGGTGGCGCGACCCATATCGTTGGCGATCAGGGTCAGATCCTTGGTGCCGCGGGCTACCAGCTCCTTGACGATGGCGCGGGCCTGGCCGCAGGCCAGAAAGCCGCCGCACATAATCGTGGCGCCGTCGGGGATCATTGCCGCTGCCTCACGGGCAGTCAGTACAGGTTTCTTTGCCATTTCTGTTCCTCCTTGTTTTATGCCACCGGGCGGCTCGCCGGGTATGGCGGCCGGGCGGTGGTTTACAGTCACGAAGACGGGGCCTCGTGACTTTTCTAACAATAGCATCATAGCACCCTTTGCATGAAAAAGCAAGGGATGACCATGTTGTTTTTGCGCAAATTACCTTAATCAGAAGGGATTCCGCACAAAAAGCGGAGAGTCGGGTTAGCGGCTCTCCGCTTTTGCTGAGGATCTTATTTCATGCCGCGCTTGACCATCTCGGTCACAGCGAAGGACGCCACGTCATCGGCGTACTTGCCGGCGCCGAAGCCGGCATCATAGCCCAGCTCCTTGGCCAGCTCGTGGGTGATACGGGGACCGCCGCAGCAGACAACAAACTTGTCGCGCAGGCCCTCGGCCTCCAGCAGCTCGATGAGGTTGGTCAGGTTCTGGATGTGAACATCCTTCTGGGTAACGGTCTGGGAGACCAGCAGCACGTCGGCGTGCAGCTCCAGCGCCTTCTGGATGAACTCCTCGTTGGGAACCTGAGAGCCCAGGTTGTAGGCCTCGATCATCTCGTAGCGCTCCAGACCATAGTGGCCGGCAAAGCCCTTGCGGTTCATGATAGCGTCGATACCAACGGTGTGGGCGTCGGTGCCGGTGGAGGCGCCGACCATCACGACCTTGCGGCCGATATGCTCACGGATGTAGTCGTTGGTGTCCTCCATGCTCATCACGTCGGACTCCACGGTGATGACGTGGATATCCTCGTAGTTCACGGAGTGGACGCAGCTGCCGTAGACCACATAGAAGGTGAATTCCTTGTCCAGCGCGGTGTGATATGCCACGTTGGGCTCCTCAAGGCCCATCTTCTTGGCGATCTGGCGGGCAGCCTCCTCACCGCGCTCGTCATCCTTGACGGGCAGGGTGAAGCTGGTCTGCACCTTACCGTCGTTCATGGTATCGCCGTAGGGCTTCAGACGGGTCAGATCCAGCGTGGTATCGAAATCGATCTTATGGGTGTTATACAGTCCGCTGCTCATGCTCCCACCTTGCCTTTCATGACTTCAACGAAGGGGTTGAAGTATTTGTCGTCCTTGACCACAACGCCGTTCAGGCCCTTGCCGCCGTCCTTAGGACGCTTGACATCGGCGAAGATGCCCTTCTCGATGGTGGTGAACAGGCCCAGCTTCTCGATCTCCTTCAGGAGGTCGGTGGCCTTGGTCAGCACCTCGTTGGCGCGGTTGCGGATGATACCGTTCTCCTTGTAGGTCAGCTCGCTGCCCAGATCCTTCATGGTGCGGAAGATGTACTGAGCGTTCTCGATAGACAGAGCACGGTCGGACATGAACGGGGTGTGGATGGCCTCGGTCATCATGCCCAGCAGGCACAGCCGCTGGTTGGTCAGGATGGTCACCATGTTGAACAGGGCGTCCTGAATGTGGCCGCGGAAGATGTTGCCGGTCATGAACTTCGTGGGAGGCATATACTTCAGAGGCGCGTTGGGGAAGATCTCACGGGCCATCTGTGCCTGTGCCAGCTCATACAGGAAGGTGTTCTCCACAGCGGGGTCCATCTCGAAGGCGTGGCCCAGACCCATCTGCTCCTCGCGCATACCGGCGGACCTGGCAAACGCCTCGTTCAGGAACTGGGAGGCCAGCACGGTATGGGCGGCGGTGATGGCGTCATCGGTGGTCAGGTAGTTATCCTCACCGGTGTTGATGATCACGCCGGCATAGCCGTTGATCACGCGGGAGAAGAACTGGTCGACGATGGTACGCTGCATATTGATATCGCGGAACAGGATGCCGTACAGAGCGTCGTTCAGCATAACGTCCAGACGCTCCAGAGCGCCCATAGCGGCGATCTCGGGCATACACAGACCGGAGCAATAGTTGCACAGCCGGATGTAGCGGTGCTGCTCCTCGCCCACCTCGTCCAGCGCGGCGCGCATGAGGCGGAAGTTCTCCTGGGTGGCATAGGTGCCGCCGAAGCCCTCGGTGGTAGCGCCGTAAGGCACATAGTCCAGCAGGGACTGGCCGGTGGTACGAATGACGGCGATGATGTCGGCGCCCTGCTTGGCACCGGCCTTGGCCTGAATGATATCCTCGTAGATATTACCGGTAGCCACGATGATATACAGGTACGGGCCTTCCTTATCGCCCCACTCCTTCAGGTAGGCGTTGCGCTTGGCAACGTTCTTATTGATGCGATCCATGGTGGCGTTCACCACGGGGGTGATGGCCGCACGAATCTCCGCGTCGGAGTGAGCGGGGATCTTGCTCAGATCCAGCTCACCGCTGTTGACAGCCTCCGCCACGCCCTGGGGATCCTTGCCGGTCTCCACCATAGCGTTGCCGATGGCCCACGCAGCACCGGCGGGCAGCAGGGAGTTTGCCATCAGGTGGTCGACCACCACGTTGGGCAGAGGAACGTCCATATCGTTGACGCCATCGATACCCAGCAGACGGCAAACAGCGCGCTCCACCGTGACGGTGGTATGCTGGTCAATGAACTGCTGGGTGTCGTCTGCCACCTTGGCGGCAGAGGCACGCGCCTGTTCGACCAGCTCCATATTCAAGCCGAGTTTGCTTTCCATAGTTTAACCTCTCTCTTACTTCTTGACGTGACGCTCGTTACGCAGCAGCTTGGTGGGCTCCAGATAGCGCTGCTTGGTACCCTCGGCGACCCATGCCACGCCGGTCTTCTCCACCTTCTTCTTGCCGGTGCAGACGTCGCAGTGGCAATCCTGAACATAGTGCTCGGGCTGGGTGTAGGAGGTGATGACGCCCTCGAAGTTGCGCAGGATGACCTTGCGGGGGGTCTCGGAGATCAGGTAGTTGGGCATAACGGGGGTCTTGCCGCCGCCGCCGGGAGCGTCGACCACGAAGGTGGGGATGCAGTAGCCGGAGGTATGGCCGCGCAGAGCTTCCATGATCTCGATGCCCTTGGACACGGGAGTACGGAAGTGGCTCAGGCCCAGGGAAGGATCGCAGGCATAGATGTAGTAGGGGCGGACACGCATCTTGACCAGACCGTGGACCAGCTCCATCATCACGTGGGAGCAATCGTTCACGCCGGCCAGCAGCACGGACTGGTTGCCCAGGGGGATACCGGCGTCAGCCAGCATAGCGCAGGCCTTGGCAGCCTCGGGAGTGAACTCCTTGGGGGTGTTGAAGTGGGTGTTCAGCCACACGGGATGATACTTCTTCAGCATGGCGCACAGCTCGGGCGTGATACGCTGGGGGCACACAACGGGGGTGCGGGAGCCCAGACGGACGATCTCCACGTGGGGGATGGCGCGGACGCGCTTGATGATGTACTCCAGGATCTCATCGGAGACCATCAGGGAGTCACCGCCGGACAGCAGGACATCGCGGACCTCGGGATGAGCGGCCACGTAGTCGATGCACTTGTCGATCTGCTGCATGGGCACTTCGCAGTCGTTCTGACCGGCGAAGCGGCGGCGGGTGCAGTGACGGCAGTACATGGAGCACTGGTCGGTGATCAGCAGCAGCACGCGGTCAGGATAACGGTGGGTCAGGCCGGGGGTGGGGGAGTCGGTATCCTCGTGCAGGGGATCGGCATCCTCGTAATCGGCATACTCCAGCTCCTCAGCGCGGGGGATAGCCATCTTGCGGATGGGATCGAAGGGATCGTCCAGATCGATCAGGGACAGGTAGTAGGGGGTAACAGCCATGCGCAGCTTGCCCAGGGTCTTGCGGACGCCCTCTTCCTCATCGGGAGTCAGGGTCATGTACTTCTTCAGATCCTCAACCGTCTCAGCGCGGTTGGCGACCTGCCAATGCCAGTCGTTCCACAGATTCTCGGGAACGTCGGCGAACAAACCGTTGCGAGTCTTCATAGTCGTTTCTCCTTCACAATATCGTGTTGTTTCGGTGTAGGTCAAAGGCTGGGGAGCCACACGGGCCCCCCAGCTTTGAAGGAAGTCGTTTAGCAATACTTCTCGTCGAACAGCTTACGCAGCTTGGGGTTCTCGCGCAGCACATCCAGGGTGATGTTGGCGTGGTTCTTGGTGTAGCCGTTGCCGATGATCATGGTCACGTCCTTGCCGATACCCTCAGCGCCCAGAGCAGCCTTGGTGAAGGAGGTAGCCATGGAGAAGAAGTACACCATACCGTCGTCACGGACAGGCAGGATGGCGGACATCTCGCAGGACTCGATGTTCACGCAGCAGATGGACAGATCGTACTCCTTGCCATCGTTGACAGCCAGAGCAGCCTCCATGACCTCAACGGGCTTGGTGCAGTCGGCGACGATGACGTCGGTGTAAACGCCCAGCTCCATCAGGCCGGGAACCTGCTTGGGGTTGCGGACAACGCCCACGACCTTGCCCTTGGGGCCGACCTTCTTCATGGCCTCCCAGCCGCACAGCACGCCGGACTTGCCGTTGGCGCCCAGGATCAGGACGCTGTCGCCCTCGTGGGGCAGCTTGCGGGCCTGCGCGGGAGCGCCGGCCACGTCCAGAGCGGCCAGGGCCAGAGGCTCGGACATATCCTCGGGCATCTTGGCATACAGAGCGGACTCGAACAGGATGGCCTTGCCGACGATGTCAACGCGGTCGATATCCTTGTGGATGGACAGGATCTTGTCGATCTTCAGCGGGGTCATGGACAGGGACACCAGGGAGACGATCTTGTCGCCTTCCTTCAGGTCGAAGCCGGGCTTCTTCTTCAGGTCCTCGCCGATGTGAGCGACGACGCCCTTGAACATACCACCGGAACCGGTCACGGGGTTCTGCTGCTTGCCGCGCTCAGCAACGATGCCCAGGATCATCTCGCCGATCTTCTTCTCGTCGCCGCCGCAGGCCTCGGAGATCTGGGTGAAGGAAGCGGAGTCGATGTTCAGGGAGGTCACGTCGCAGACGATCTCGTTGGAGTAGACCTTGGTCATGTCGTTGTCGACCTTCCAAGCAGCCTGGGTCAGAACGCCCTTGGGCTCGATAACGCGGTGGGAACCGTACTTGTTGCCTTTCAGTTCAGCCATTGTAAATATCCTCCTAAAAAATATATCTTGATTCTATGTGGTAACTTACTTCAGGGGCTTGAGGCTCAGGATCTCGCGGGCCTCAGCGGGGGTAGCGATCTCGCGGCCCAGCTCCTTGGCCATGCGGACGACCTTGGCCACCAGCTCGCCGTTGGAGCCGGCCTTCTGGCCCTTGCCCAGATAGACATTGTCCTCGAAGCCGACACGGACGTTGCCGCCCATGGCGATACCGGCAGCAGCCATGGTCCAGGCGGACTTGCCGACGCCGGTGACAGTCCAGGTGGAGCCGGCGGGGATCTGGCTCACCAGATGGCACAGGTTGGGAATAGTGGCGGGGGTGCAGCCGTTGACGCCCAGCACGAAGTTGAACTGCATGGGAGCGCCGGGGACCTCGCCCTTCTTGGCCATGGTCAGGATGGTATCCAGATGGCCGATCTCGAAGCACTCATACTCGGGCTTGATGTTGTTGGCCAGCATACGCTTGCCGAAGGCGCGCATGGTGGGCATGGTGTTGTCGAAGATCTCGTCGCCGAAGTTGCAGGTGCCGCAGTCGAGGGTAGCCATCTCGGGGAACAGCTCGGTGGGCTGCAGACGCTCCTCGGGGCTCATGCCGGTGGCGCCGCCGGTGGAGGGGATCATGATGACGTCGGGCAGCTCCTTGCGGATGGCATCCATCACGACACGGAAGCGCTCGCGGTCCTGAGTGGGGGTACCGTCATCGTTGCGGACATGGATGTGCAGGATGGCAGCACCGGCCTCGTAGGCGGACTTGGCCTCGCGGACCATCTCCTCTACGGTGTAGGGAACAGCGGGGTTGGAGGCCTTGGTGACCTCAGCGCCGCAGATAGCGGCCGTGATAATGAGCTTTTCCATCATGACACTCCCTTACTTCTCGATCTTCTTGCGCTGGCAATCCTTGGGGGTCACGCAGGTGCCGTGAGCGCGGCAGACCACCACGGGCTCAGCCAGAACGTCAGCGGCAGAGGCGCTGATGTCGGGGCGGGAGACGATGACCTTGCGGGCCTCGAACTTCATGGTGCGGGAGGTGTTGCCGATCTTCTCGATCTCGCCATAGGCCTCGATGTAGTCGCCGGCGTACACGGGAGCCAGGAACTCCACGTTGTCATACGCGCAGAACAGGCCCTCATCACCGTCGCACTTGATCAGCAGCTCGGTAGCGACATCACCGAACAGGTGGACCATGTGGGCACCGTCCACCAGGTTTCCGCCGTAATGAGCATCCTTGGCGCTCATACGCAGACGCAGCAGAGAAGTCATCTTTTCCATAAGTATTTCCTCCTTAAAATTTTTGGACGTGCAATTTCTCAAACACCAGCTCCGGCCGTTATCGCTCTTCTTTGGGTATGAAAAAGGGCGCTATCGGTCAAGGTCATTGACCAATAGCGCTCCATGTATCTCTACATGACAGCAGCGCCGCTTACACCGCGCTGCCAAGCGGCAGGTCTCAGGCGGGCCTGCTGCTTTCGGCGAAAAGCTCCTTCCTGCTACGCTGCTCGGGTGCCTGTCCCCACACGCAGCAGTACCCCGCTTTTCGCGCCTCTATTGACTGATATTCACGAAATCCTACTCCTAAATTATACTGGTTTTAGGGCGTTTGTCAAGGGACTTCGTGACAAGCTTGACAATAATATTTTTGCAGCTTGAAAACTTTTTGCAGCTTCTTTACGACTTTTTTCGCACCGCGAAAATCAATAGGCTTCCTCCACCATTTTGAGGATCTCCGGCTTCAAAGACAGCATCCGACAGATGTTCAGCGCGTCCCGCGGACAGTCGGAGCGGCCCTCCACCCGGTACAGGCCGTAGTTCATGTGGCGGGCGATGACAGCCACGCCGTCCTCGTTGGTGGCGGACAGCTCCCGGCGGATCTGCTCGGTATCCACATCCCGCAGGCCGATGATCTGGTAGTGGAGCTTGGCGTACTCCGCCACCTTGTCATAGTGGGTGGTCAGCAGCGAAATGGCGTTGACATCGTTGAGGTACCGGGTGACAGCCTGCACAATGACGGCGCCCTCGTCGGGGTTGGTGCCGCGGGCGAACTCGTCCAGCAGGAACAGGGAGTAGCCCTGCTCCACCTCGGCCAGCGCCTTCTGGAACTGGACGATCTCGGAGCCGAAGCCGCTGAGTCCGGACTGGATGGACTGGAGGTCGTCAAACAGCATCTTCACGCTGTGGAACAGAGGCATCCGTGCCTCCCTGGCGCAGACCAGAAAGCCCGCCTGCAGCAGCAGGGCGTTGAGCGCCACGGTCTTCATGGCCACGGACTTGCCGCCCATGTTGGCGCCGGTGATAACCGTCGCGCCCTGCTCCAGATGGATGGAGACGGGGACGAAGCGCCGCCCCTGCTCCTCCAGCAGGTCGCAGATCTCGGGGTTGATCATGTCGGTCAGCTCCAGCTCACCGTCGGTGATCTCGGGGCGGATGCCGCCGAAGCGCACGGCGAACAGCGCCTTCTGCACGATGAAGTCCAGCCGGCCGGAGGTCTCCGCGTCCGCCAGCAGGTCGTCCACCATCGGCGCCAGCGCGGCGCCCATGGCCTTGCGGACGTGCATCTCCTCGGCGTCCTCGTCGGCGCACAGGCGAGTGCGCTTCAGGCGCAGGTCGTCCTTCTCCGCGTCCGTCGCCGCCTTGAAAAGACGCTCCTCCACGTCCTTCTTGGCCTGACGGATCTCCTTGAGCTTGGCGGTAGCGCTGTCGGGGATGTAGAAGCCCCGGCTGCCGGTGCCGTCCGGGTCCAGAATGGCCAGCGCGGGCTTGGGGTCGTGGAGGGCGATGCCCTTGAAATGGGTGACGGCGTCGATCTCCGCCAGCAGCGGACGCAGGCCGTCCAGCCGCTGGAGGTAGCCCTTGATCTCAAACAGCTCCACATGGTCCGGCGTCTCCCCCGCCGCGCAGCGGCGCAGGGACGTGCGGATGTCCTTCATCTGGCACAGGCCGGTCATCAGCTTGGTGTACTGGCCCTTCAGCTCCTCCGCCGCGGCCGCGGCACGCTCCACGTTGTACAGCTCCGTCTCCAGCTCCGCCCGCTCCTCCGGCGTATAGAACCGCAGGCGGCGGATCTTCTCCTGCCCGAAGGGCGAACAGCCGTGCAGAGACTCCAGCACATATTGCAGACCGATCTTCACACGCTCCTCAAATCGGATCTCGATCATGCCAACTCCTCCTTTACGTTGATAACAGGCACGTCCACTGCCTCGCGCATACGGTGCAGGAACTCGTCCTTGTCAAATTTCCATCCGTAGGCCGACACCGGGTTCACGGTGATGCACAGGGTACGGGCGGCCTCCTCCGTCTCCAGCGCCACCTCCCGGGTGACCAGCTTATCCAGCGTGTCGGCGCTGAGCAGCACCTTGCTGGGGTCCTTCACCACCAGACGGCAGCGGCGCAGTACGCCGGAGCGCAGCAGCGGCAGCACCATGGTGTCCGTCAGAGCGCCGGTGATCAGCGCCGCGCCGTGCTCCTTGACGCAGGCCTCCAGACCGTCCACGGCCTCCGGCGGCAGCTCCGCCGCCTTGGGCAGATTCATCAGGCGGTAGATATGCACCGTGTCGGCGATGACCTTCTCCATGCTCATGTGGTAGCTGGCACCGGTGCAGAGGATGACGCCCTCCGCCACGGCGCGGGCGCCCAGGCTCTTCCGCCCCAGCGCACCGTCGATGATGGAGCGGTCGGCGCCCAGCTCGAAGAAGCTCTGGGACACGGACTTGAGCTGCGTGGTGATGGACGGGCCGGCCAACTGGACATACCCGGCGCTGCGCGCCCGGAGGATCACCACCTCGCCCAATGGGGTGGGGATGCCGGTGGTCATCAGGATCTCCTTGGTCACGTCGCCCAGACGCAGCATATCCTTGGCCGTGGCGATCAGGGTACCCTCCTTCACGAAGATGCCGGGCTTCTCCGTGCCGGTGACTACGTCGGTGGACTCACCATCCCGTCCGATGGAGGTCAGGCCCAATGTGCCGCGCAGGTGGTCGCTGGTCAGCAGCCAGTTGAGCATGGTGGTCTTGCCAGCGTTCTTGCACATACCCACGATGGACATGGTCTTCGTCTCGTTGAGCCGGCGCAGCAGCTCATCATGCATATCGTACACGCCCTTTCCTTGGTATTCAGTCAATTTTTGAGTATAACATACCCTTTTGAAAAAAGAAAGGGGGGAAACGGTTTTTGTCCGTCTCCCCCCTGTTTTCCCTATTCCACGGTGACGCTCTTTGCCAGGTTGCGGGGCTTGTCGATGTCGCACCCGCGCTCCAGCGCAATGTAGTACGCCAGCAGCTGCAGCGGCACCACGCCCAGCTGGGGCAGCAGCATCGTCTCCGTCTCCGGCACGGTCAGCACCCGCTCCACACGGCTGTGCATCCGCTCCGCGCCGCTCTCGGTGGTGAGCGCCAGCACATGGGCGCCTCGCGCCTGCACCTCCACCACGTTGCTCATGGCCTTGTCGAACAGCGGCATATAGGTGGCGGCGGCGATGACCGGCGTTCCCTCCTCGATGAGGGAGATGGTGCCGTGCTTCAGCTCGCCGGAGGCGTAGGCCTCGGAGTGGATGTAGGAGATCTCCTTGAGCTTCAGGCTGCCCTCCAGCGACAGGGCGTAGTCCAGATTGCGGCCGATAAAGAAGATCTGCTCGTGTCCCGCCAGCTCCTTGGCGGCGGCGCGGATATCCGCCGTATCGGCGAGGATGCGCGCCATCTGGTGGGGTAGTGCCTCGATGCCCCGCACCATGGCGGTGTAGGTATCCAGATCCACCGTGCCAAGAATGTCGCCGAAGTACAGACCCAGCAGGTTCAGCACCGCCATCTGGGTGCTGTACGCCTTGGTGGTGGCCACGGCGATCTCCGGTCCCGCCCATGTATACAGCACATCGTGGGACTCTCTTGCGATGGAGGAGCCCACCACGTTGACGATGGACAGAATGCGGGCGCCCCGCTTTTTCGCCTCCCGCAGAGCCGCCATGGAGTCCAGCGTCTCGCCGGACTGGCTGATGACGATGACCAGATCCCCCGGCCCCACGATGGGGTCGCTGTACCGGAATTCGGAGGCGAGACTCACCTCCACCGGGCGGCGGAGCATCCGCTCCAGATTGTACTTGCCCACCATGCCCACATGGTAGCTGGAGCCGCAGGCCACGATGCAGATGCGCCCCAGCTCCCGTACCTCCCGGTCGGTCATGGTCAGGTCGCTGAGCACCACCCGCCCTTTCTGGATACGGCCGGTGATAGCGCGGGCGATGGCATCCGGCTGCTCGCAGATCTCCTTGAGCATAAAGTGATCGTAGCCGCCCTTTTCCGCGGCGTCCACGTCCCAGTCGATGTGGTGATGCTCCTTCTCCGCCGGGCGGCGGCGCTCGTTGTAGATGCGGATGCCGCCGGCGGTGACCACCGCCAGCTCCCCGTCATCCATGTACACCACGTCCCGGGTATAGGGGAGCAGCGCCGTCACATCCGAGGCGATGAAGTTCTCGCCCTCACCATAGCCCAGCAGCAGCGGCGCGTCCTTCCGGACGGCGATGAGCCTGTCCGGTGCGTCGCGGCAGACGATGCCCAGCGCGTAAGCGCCCTCCACCACGGAGAGCATATCGTTTACCGCCTCAAAGAGGTCGCGGCTGGCGACGTAGCAGTCCTCCAGCAGCTGGGCCACCACCTCCGTATCCGTCTGGGAGCGGAAGACGTAGCCCTTTTTCTCCAGCCGCTCCCGAAGGACGGCGTAGTTCTCGATGATGCCGTTATGCACAACGGCGAACAGCCCGCTCCGGCTGACCTGCGGGTGGGCGTTGACGTCGTTGGGCTCCCCGTGGGTGGCCCAGCGCGTATGCCCCACACCCAGCGTACCGGGCATGGCGCGTCCCTCCTCCGTCAGCTCCGCCAGCACCTGCAAGCGGCCCTTGGCCTTGCAGACCCGCAGCCCCTCCGGGCCGCAGACCGCCATGCCGGCGGAGTCGTAGCCGCGATATTCCAGACGGCGCAGGCCGTCCAACAGGATCGGGGCCGCCTGTTGGGCGCCCACATATCCGACAATGCCACACATATATTGTTGTTCCTCCCGAAAGAAAAGATATCCGCCGTCCCCGTCCGGCATAGTTTCGCCCCACGGGGACATACTGAAAAAAATACCCTATGGAAAGGGCGTGTATCTCTTGGCGACCGCTTTTTTGCGCACCGTCATCCTGTACCTGCTGCTGATCGCCGGCCTGCGGCTCAGCGGCAAGCGGCAGATCGGCGAGCTGGAGCCCATCGAGCTGGTGCTGACGCTGCTGATCTCCGATCTGGCGTCGGTGCCTATGCAGGATTTCGGCATTCCCCTGCTCAACGGCGTGGTGCCGATCCTGGCGCTGATCGCGCTGTCCACCCTGTTCAGCTGCATCAGCCTGCGGAACGTGCGGTTCCGGTCGCTGGTATGCGGCGAGCCGGCGCTGGTCATCAAGGACGGCCAGATCCGGCAGGAGGTGATGCACCACAACCGCCTGACGCTGGACGAGCTGATGGAGGAGCTGCGGGGACAGGGCGTGCTGGACATCAACACCGTGAAATACGCGGTGCTGGAGACCAGCGGACACCTGTCCGTGCTGCTGCGGGCCGACCAGCAGCCCCTGACGGCGCGGCAGATGGCCATGGCGGTGGAGGACGACGTATCCCTGCCCACGCTGGTCATCAACGACGGCCGCGTCATGGCGGAGAACCTGCATCTGGCGGGGCGCGACGAGAACTGGCTGCGCCAGCAGCTGCAAAAGCGCAGGATCAAGCACGCCCGGGACGTGTTCCTCCTGTCGGTGGACGAGAACGGCACCGTGGTGTGCCAGCTGAAGGAGGATGTGCGATGAAGGCGGTGCGTATCCCCCTGTTCGTGCTGGCGGTGCTGCTGGCCTTCTCCGTGTGCAACGCGGTATACCTCACCCGCCGGTGCCATGCGTGGCAGGCGGAGGTCATGGCCGCCGACCGTGCCGCCGCTGCCGGGCATCCAGAGGAGGCGTCGGCGGCGCTGGCGCGGCTGGACGAGCTGTGGCAGGCCGATCAGGTCTACCTCCACATCGTGGTGACGCACGGGGACATCAACAACGCCGAGACGCTGCTGCGCCGGGCCGTCCTGCTGTGTCAGGCGGACAGCGAGGAGCTGCGCCCCACGCTGGCCGAGCTCCGCGCCTGTCTGGGCATGGTGGCGGAGACGCAGCAGATCAGCATCAAGAATATCCTGTGACTTACTTCTCGCTGAGCAGCTTGTTCAGCTCGCTCATGAAGGTGTTGATATCCTTGAACTGGCGGTAGACGGAGGCGAAGCGGACATAGGCCACCTCGTCGGCCTTCTTCAGCTTCTCCATGACCTTTTCGCCGATGACTTCGGTGCTGACCTCCCGCTCCAGCGCGTTTTGCAGCTCCTGCTCGATCTCCATGGCCATGCGCTCCATGTCCGCCACGGGGACGGGACGCTTTTCGCAGGAGCGCTGGATGCCGCGCAGCACCTTGCTGCGGTCGAAGCTCTGGCGGGAGCCGTCCTTCTTGATGACCACCATGGGCAGGCTCTCCACCGTCTCGTAGGTGGTAAAGCGCTTCTCGCAGGACAGGCACTCCCGGCGGCGGCGGATGCTGCTGCTCTCATCGGCAGGGCGGGAGTCCACCACCTTGCTCTCTTTGTATCCGCAATAGGGACATCTCATATGCTGACCCTCCTGAACTTGCGGCGAAAAGCCGCTGATTAGTGGAAGTATATCACAAATGTACAAGATATGGTAGTAGGCGCCGGGATTTTTTTCGGGTTTTTTATGGTTTCCCCGGCATGACGGGCGTCCAGCCGCCGGAAAAAATGAAAAAAACGTACCGCTTCTCCTCCCACCGCCCCACGGAGGCAAAGCAGAACAGCTCCGTCAGCGGGAGGGGCGTATCCGGCGGCCACGGCACAGCCAGCTGCGTCACGCCGTCCTCCCGCCGCAGCAGCGTACCGGCAGGGACGTGCCACGGCAGGCTGTCCGACAGTGTCGCCGGCCGCCATTGCGGAGCCGCCGCCGGCTGGGCGCGGCACCATGTCACCGCCCCCAGCGGCGCGGTCATGGCGGCGGAAACCCGCCGGTGCAGGCAGCCGTCCTCCGTGACGCCCAGCAGCAGCTCCCCGCCGTCGCCGCAGGCGTACAGGCGGTACAATCCTGCGGGCAGGCCGGTGCAGCGGACACGGAACACCGTGTCCGGCCCCGACGGCGTCACCGCCAGCGTTCCCACCCGCCGCTTCTCCAGACAGACAGGCACCTCCATCCGCGCCGCCCCCTCCCATCACGCAAAAAACAGGTCTGTGCCATGGTATGCACAGACCTGTTTTTCTTATGCGTCGTCCCGGCGGCCTCACACCAGATGGCTGCCGGTAAGTCCGAAGCTGACGGCGATGGCGGCGTCCACCTGTTCCATCACAGCACTGTCCACACGGCCCATCCGCTCCCGCAGGCGGCGCTTATCCAGCGTGCGGATCTGCTCCAGCAGGATCACGGAATCCTTGGGCAGACCGCTGCCCTGCGCCGCCAGCGCGATATGGGTCGGCAGTCTGGCCTTGCCCAGCTGGGAGGTGATGGCCGCCGCGATGACCGTGGGGCTGTGGCGGTTGCCGGTGTCGTTCTGCACGATGAGCACCGGGCGCACACCGCCCTGCTCGCTGCCCACCACGGGGCTGAGATCGGCGTAGTATATGTCGCCGCGTCTGACATTCGTATCCACAAAGTTCACACTCCGCCGCAAGAAGTACCGGAGGGATATGTCCTCAGGTCACTTCCATTGTCCCACGCAGCCGCGGAATTTATACCCTTGCGCGTCCGTAAATCCCGGTTTTGTTTCGCCCGTTGTATCTTATGCGGATACAGGGCGTGGCGTACCGTCAGAACCGGAGCAGCAGCTCCTTTTCCACCTCCTGCCCGTTTTGCAGGTACACCCGGGGTACCCGCTTGCTGACGGCGCAGGTCAGCTCATAGGAGATGGTGCCTGCCAGCTTGGCCAGCTCCTCCACCGGGTGGGTGTGTCCGAAGATCTCCAGTTCGTCCCCCACCTGCACCTCCGGCAGGTCGGTGAGGTCGACCATGCACATATCCATGCAGATGCGTCCCCGCTGGGGAGCGTCGCCGTCCTTGGCGGCGAACCGGCACTTGCCGCTGAGACAGCGGAAGAAACCGTCGGCATAGCCGTAGGGTACTACGCCCATACGGGTGGTGCGGGGCGTGGTGTACTGCCGTCCGTAGCTCACGTCCGTCCCCGGCTCGTAGATCTTGATGGTGCTGACGGTAGTCTTCAGGCGCATCACCGGACGCAGTCCCAGCCCCGCCGCCAGATCGCCGCAGCCGTACAGCAGGATGCCGGGGCGCACCATGTCCAGATATGTCTCCGGATAGGACGCCACAGCGCCGGAGTTGGCGCAGTGACGGATGGCGAAGCGCTGTCCCCGCTGCCGCTCCACCTCGTCCACCACCCGGCGGAACAGGTCGAATTGGGCGTGGGTATAGGCGGCGCTGTCCGCATCCGGCTCGTCCGCCACGGCGAAGTGGGTGAAGATACCCTCCGCCCGCAGACCCGGCAGACCGCAGGCGGCGCAGATATCCGCCGTACCGGTGCCGAAGTGTCCGCCGGACACCAGATAGCCCAGCCGGGACATACCGGTATCCACCTTGATGTGGACGGTCAGCTCGCCGCCGCAGCGCACCGCCTCCTGGCTGTACTCCAGCGCCTTGGCCTGACAGGACACCGCCTGGGTGATGTGCAGGTCAATGAGGTTCTTCACCTGCTCCCGGGGCGTATGCCCCAGAATGAGGATGGGCATGGTGATGCCCCCCGCCCGCAGCTCCATGGCCTCGTCCAGACTGGACACCGCCAGATAGTCCGCGCCCAGCGTCTGTAAGGTGCGGGAGACCTGCACGGCGCCGTGGCCGTAGCCGTCGGCCTTCACCACCCCCAGAAACTTTACATCCGCGCCTACGCGCCGCCGCAGCGCATGGTAGTTGTACGCCAGCGCGTCCAGATCGATCTCCGCCCATGTTCTCCTCAGTGTAGACTCCATGTTTATCCCTCCGATGTGGTACAGGTGAACGCCAGCAGCTTCACTGTCAGCACCACCTGTTCATTTCGTGAAAACTCCGCGTACCGCGGGAAAAGTCCCTCCGCGTCCAGCCAGACGGCGCACAGCACCTTTCCGCCGCCGGGGGCGGTGGTGTCCAGCGCCAGACGCAGGCAGGGCGTGTCGTCCAGCGCCTCGCTGCTCTGCTCCAGCACGTACCCGTCCGCCAGCGCCCGCAGCAGGTAGGGCAGGCAGTTGGCCGGGCAGATATCCAGCGACGCCCCCGCCGGTAATTGCAGCCCCTCGCTGCTCAGCGTCATATCTGTCCCCGATACCACGGCGGTAAGTCCCGCCAGCTCGCCGGGGTCGGTGACGGTGGTAACGGCGTCCCCGTCCGCGTCGTAGCTGCACAGCAGGGTGAACGTCCGGCTGTCCGTGGACGTGTGGCTGGTGACCTCCGCCTCCAGCCGCGCCGTCTCCAGCGTGCGGTACTGCTCCTGCACGGCGTTGCCCGTCTCCCCGCCGCCGCAGCCGCACAGGACGGCGCACAGCAGCAGCGGCCATATGATCTTGTTCACAGCTCTCCCTCCTTTTCAGGAAGGCTCTCCGCTACTCCACCTCTTTCAGCGCATAGGGAAGCTTCTCTAACAGGTCGCCGGGGGTCATGCCCCGCCGTCCCTTCTCCGCCGCCGCCAGATCGCCGGCCCGGCCGTGGAGCCATACGGCGCAGCAGCAGGCGGCAAACGGCTCCATGCCCTGTGCCAGCAGGCTGGCGGTCATGCCGGTGAGAATATCGCCGCTGCCGCCCTTTGCCATGCCGTCATTGCCGGTGGTGTTCACCGCCAACCGGCCATCCGGCGCGGCGATCACCGTCCGGTGGCCCTTCAGCACCAGATAGACGCCCCGGCGCGCGGCGTAGGCCGCCGCACCGCTCTCCCGGCCCCGGCCCACGTCGCCGCCCACGCGGAAGAACTCCCCCTCGTGGGGTGTCAGCACCGTCACAAGACCGCGGCGGCGGGACAACTCATCTATATGCCATTCCAGCGCGTTTATGCCATCGGCGCCCAGCACCAGCGGCTGCTCCAGCGCCAGCAGGCGGCGCACCAGCCCGTCGCTCTCCTCGCCGCGTCCCATGCCGCAGCCCATAGCCACGGCATCGCACCCGGCGGCGCGGCGGCGGATGTCCTCCTCCGCCGACAGACACAGCTTTCCGTCCAGCGACGGCAGCGGGTGGGGCATGGCCTCGTCGGACTTCACCGCCGCCACCTGCCAGATGTCGGACGGGACGCCCAGAAAGACCAGTCCGCAGCCGGAGCGGACGGCGGCGCGGGAACAGAACACCGGCGCGCCGGTGTAGCCCACGCTGCCGCCCAGCACATAGACCTTTCCGAAATCCCCCTTGTGACCCTCCGGGTCGCGGCGGGGCAGGGCGGCGCGCACATAGGCGGCGTCCAGCGTCAGCATGGCCGTCACTCCTTTTCGTGTTTTTTGTTCAGTATATCACATTTGTCAATCGCCATTTCTGCTATTTTCGCCGCACAGTGGGAAAAAAGTGCTTGCAAGTTCATTTCCCGTGTGGTATAAGTGTATCCATACGACAAAAAGCTATGAACGGGAAGATCTGCGTAGACGCATCTCCAAGAGAGGGCCGGCCACCGGCTGCAAGCCGGCCTGAGATACATCGCAGTGTTCGCCCGGGAGCTGCCGCGAGGAAATGCGCGGCCGGATCATCCTCCGTTACCGGGAAACGAGTGCGCGGACACTGTCCGCGAAGCTGGGTGGTACCACGGAAGCGTCGCCTTTCGTCCCATGTCATGTGGGATGAAAGGTGTTTTTTTATCCCCAAAATGAAACTCTCAAAAGGAGGACTCACACAATATGAAGGAAAAACTGGAACAGCTGCTCACCGAGGGCAAAGCCAAGATCGAGGCCGTCCGCTCCGAGACGGAGCTGCAGGAGATCAAGGCGCTGCTGCTGGGCAAGCAGGGCAGCCTGACAGAGCTGCTGAAGGAGCTGCCCAAGCTGGACGTGTCCCTGCGTCCGGAGATGGGCAAGGCGGTGAACCAGGCCAAGGCCCAGCTCACCGAGCTGCTGGATGCGCGCCGCAATGAGCTGAAGATGAAGGCGTCCGAGGTAGACCCCGACTTCGACATCTCCGTGCCGGGCATACTGCCCCCCAGCGGCGGTCTGCACCCCATCACACAGATGTGCTACGACCTGAACGACGCCTTCCGCTCCATGGGCTTTGAGATCTACGAGGAGGACGATATCACCAGCGAGCTGTTCGGCTTCGACAACCTGAACTTCCCTCCCAACCATCCCGCCCGCGAGAGCATGGACACCTATTGGCTGGCCGGACACGACAAGGGCGAGTGCTGGGACAAGCTGTGCCTGCGTCCCCACCTGACCGGCGGCTCCGTCCGCTATATGCAGACCCACAAGCCCCCCTACCGCTTTGTGTACCCCGGCAAGGTGTACCGCAACGAGACCACGGACGCCCGCCACGAGCGCGCCTTCTTCCAGTACGAGGCGCTGATCGTGGACAAGGACTTCACCTTCGCCTCCGGCAAGGTGATGATCAAGAGCATCCTGAGCAAGGTGTTCGGCCGGGACGTTCCGGTGCGGATGCGCGCCGGCTTCTTCCCCTTCGTGGAGCCGGGCTTTGAGATCGACATGGGCTGTCTGGTCTGCGGCGGCAAGGGGTGCAGCGTGTGCAAGCACGTGGGCTGGATCGAGGTCATGCCCGGCGGCACGCCCCATCCCAACGTTCTGAAGGCCGCGGGCCTCGACCCTGACGAGTACACCGGCTTCTATGTCAACATCGGTCTGGACCGTCTGGTCATGATGCGCTACGGCGTGGACGACGTCCGCCTGTTCCACAGCGCCGACCTGCGGTTCCTTGAGCAATTCCATTGATGAGGGAGGGGTGCTGAAATGAAAGTATCACTGAATTGGATCCGGGACTATGTAAAGCTGCCGGAGGATATGGATCTGAAGCGTCTGGCCTACGACCTGACCATGTCCACCGTGGAGGTGGAGGACGCCGTCGATCTGGGCGCTTCGTTCCACGATATGGTGGTGGGTGAGATCAAGGAGGTCCTGCCCCACCCCAACGCGGATAAGCTGCGTATCTGCCGCACCGACATCGGCGGCGGCGACATCAAGGAGATCGTCTGCGGCGGCACCAACCTCCGCGGCGGCATGAAGGTGGCGGTGGCGCTGCCCGGCTCCTTCTGCCGCTGGCACGGCGAGGGAGAGCCGGTGGAGATCAAGCAGAGCAAGCTCCGGGGCGTGGAGAGCTACGGCATGATCTGCGGTGCCGTGGAGATCGGCCTTGCCGACCTGTTCCCCGTGGAGGGGGAGGCCGTCATCCTCGACCTCAGCGCCTTCGATGCCCCCGCCGGTACGCCGCTGGCGGACGCGCTGGATCTCAACGACATCATTCTGGAGATCGACAATAAATCCATGACCAACCGCCCCGACCTGTGGGGTCACTACGGCATCGCCCGGGAGCTGGCGGCGCTGTACCACCTGCCCATGGCGGAGTTCCCCCACTTCGACCGGAACGTAGAGAACACCGCCGGGTTCCGCGTCACCGTGGAGGACGCGGAGCGCTGCCCGCGCTACCTGTCCGCTCAGATCGAGGGGCTCAGCGTCAAGCCCGCCCCCTACAAGATGCAAAGCCGCATCTGGCGCGTGGGTATGCGCCCCATCAACGCGCTGGTGGATATCACCAACTATGTGATGCTGGCCACCGGTCAGCCCACCCACGCCTTCGACTCCGACCACATCGCCGGCCATATCATCGTGCGCCGCGCCGAGGAGGGCGAGAAGCTGCTGCTGCTCAACGGCAAGGAGCTGTCCCTCACCGCCGACGATCTGACCATCGCCGACGACGCAGGCGTGGTGGGTCTGGCAGGCGTCATGGGCGGCGCCAAGGACTCCATCCTGCCCGAGACGGACAAGGTCATTCTGGAGGTGGCCAACTTCCAGGCCGCCGGTATCCGCCGCACCGCCCTGCGGTACGACAACCGCACCGAGGCCTCCGCCCGGTATGAAAAGGCCATCGACCCCGAGCGCTGTGACCAGGCCTTCAACCTGTCCATGCAGCTGTTCCATGAGCTGTATCCCGATATGCAGGTCACCGGCCTTGCCGACCATTACCCCGTGCCGCTGCAAAAGGCGGAGATCGATGTGCCTGTCAGCTGGCTGGAGCGCCGTCTGGGCAAGACCCTGACGCCGGAGGATATCACCGCCAAGCTGACGCCGCTGGGCTTCCAACTCACCTTCAGCGGCGACAATATGCACGTGGTGGTACCCACCTGGCGCTCCACCGGCGATGTGTCCATCAAGGCCGACATCATGGAGGAGGTCGCCCGGATGTACGGCTACGAGAACTTCGAGGCCGAGCCCATCACCACCTCCTTCGACGGCGCCATCAACCAGCTGGACAAGGATCTGGAGCGGCACATCAAGGATTACCTCTCCATCCGCTGCGGGATGCAGGAGATCTTCAGCTACCCGTGGATGGAGGAGTCGTATGTCAACGCCATCCTCCAGAGCACCGACGGCATCCTGGCGCTTTCTACCCCGCCGTCTCCCTCTGAGCGCTTTATCCGCTCCTCCCTGCTGCCCAACCTGTGCAAGGCGGTGGCCAAGAACGAGCGGTACTACGGCGATTTCGCCATCTTTGAGACGGCGCAGGTGTTCCACGACACGGACTACACCACCCCCTACGATCCCCGTGAAAAGCTGCCCTCCCAGCGTAAGAATGTGGCCGGTGCCTTCGTGTCCGCCGGCAAGGACGTGGCGGCCCTGTTCCGCAAGGCCAAGGGCGTGGTGGAGATGATGCCCCGCTATACCCACATGGAGCGCTATGACTTCCGGCAGGTGGAAAAGCCCGTGTGGGCCGACGAGGTGGTGTGGCTCAACATCTATCTGGGTGAGGAGCGCATCGGCGATCTGGCCCTGCTGAGCAAGCGGGTGTCCATGGCCTGCGGCATCAAGAACGTCAACGTCATGCTGTTCCAGCTGGATCAGGACGCGCTGGTACCCCTGCGCTCCCGCACCAACACCTTCACCCATCTGGCGGAGTATCCCATGACCGACTATGACATCTCCCTCCTGCTGGACGGCGAGGTGAAGTGGGCGGACGTGGCCGAGACCATCGAGGGCGTGAAGAACCCCCTGCTCCACGGCGCGTCCTTCGTGGACGAGTACCGGGGCAAGCAGGTGCCGGCGGGCAAGAAGTCCCTGACGGCGCGGCTGACCATCGGCTCCACGGAAAAGACCCTGACCTCCGCCGAGATCGAGGAGGTGGCCAACTCCGTGCTGAAAAAGCTGTCCAAGCGCTTCGGCGCGGAGCTGCGCTCCCGCTGAACCAGCCCCCTTTTTCCGGCGCCGGTGCTTTTTCCCTCTTTACAGAAACCGGGAGAAGGCGTATACTAAGGAGCATATAGATGAAAGGCGGTGCCAATATGGACGATTACACCAGAAAGTTCAACGCGGCTGAGGATAAGGATCAACAGGTCCACTATATCCTGACCACCGTCTACGAATCCCTGAAGGAGAAGGGCTACGATCCCATCAACCAGATCGTGGGATACATTCTGTCGGCGGACCCCACCTACATCACCAACCACAACTCCGCCCGGACGCTGATCTGCAAGATCGACCGGGATGAGCTGCTGCAGGTGCTGGTCAAGAGCTATCTGGAGCTGTAAAGGCTGTGATAAAAATGCCGCACGGCGATGCCGTGCGGCATTTTTTTGCGCCTGTTTTCCCCGTTCCAACGGCATTTTCCGAATTTTTCCTACCGGTGCGCGTTGACAGCCGCTGCCAGATGTGTTACAATTCGGTTACAAAGTTTTTCAATGGAGGTACTTTCATGGCAGACGTGAAAAAAGGCGAAGGCCTTGTTTATAAAAATCATCCCCTGCGCCGGGTGGACAATCTGATCTACTACGGCAGCATGGCCGATAAATATATCGTGATGTTCCAGATCCTCGACACCAAGAAGGAGAAGGATATGGACGTGGCGACCCGCGTGTCCGTGCAGCTGCAGCTGACGGATCCCGACCTTCGCTCCCGCGACCGGGTGGTGAAGAAGTCCGAGAAGGACAGCCTGTACGCGGCCATGGACGTCGGCACCATCTGGCTGGAGCGGGCGCTGTCCGGAAAGCTGTAAGCCTATGAAACGCATTCTGATCGCGGCGCTGGCCGCCGTTATGATGATATCCGCCGTCACCGGCTTCACCGTCCTCAACGGACGGGTCAAGGAGACGATGGTGCCGGTGGCCTATGCCATTCCCCTGCACGCATCTGTTCCCCTGCCCTCCGCCTCCTCCAATCTGGTCAGCGCGGCAGGCTCGGGTCTGACCTCCGGTGCGGCGCTGTGCGCCGCGCTGACGCCGGCTGCGCCGGACGCGATGGAGGCTGCCGCCGCCACCGTGACGCGGCTGGAGGCGGAAGCGAAGGCCAAGGCGGAAGCAGAGGCCAAAGCTAAGGCGGAGGCGGAAGCAAAGGCGAAGGCAGCGGCGGAGGCCAAGGCAAAGGCCGCCGCACAGCTGACCGCCGCGGCAAGCTCCGGCACAACGCTGGGCGACGGCGTGATCAACGCCTCGGATGTCCGGCTCCGCAGCGACGCCAACACCTCCTCTTCCATTCTGGCTACCCTGTCCAAGGGTACCGCTGTCACCGTGCTGACGCAGAGCGGCAGCTGGTATGCCGTATCCTATAACGGCACCAACGGCTATGTGTCCCAGCAGTATGTGACGCTGGGTACCTCTCTGCCGGCGGAGGATACCGGCAGCTCCTCCACGGACAACACCACATCCTCTGTACCCTCCAGCGGCTCCGGCAGCTCCGCCGTCAGCATCGCCTATCAGTATCTGGGCGTACCCTATGTCTACGGCGGCGCCTCCCCCAGCGGCTTTGACTGCTCCGGCTTTACCATGTATGTGTACAACCAGCTGGGCATCTCGCTGCCCCACGGCGCTACCCCCCAGCTGAAGTACGGCACCTATGTCAGCCGCAGTGAGCTGCAGCCCGGCGATCTGGTATTCTTCTCCGACGGCAGCTACCCCGCCTCCCATGTGGGCATCTATGTGGGCGACGACCAGTTCATCCACGCCTCGTCCTCCTCCAGCAACGGCTACTGCGTGTGTGTCTCCTCTCTGAACACCAACTATTACAGCCGCAACTTCGTGGGCGGACGCCGCTTCTGAGCCTTGTTATAAAAAGAACTCTGACCTGTCGGTCAGAGTTCTTTTTTTGTTATTCTGCGGTGTCCTGCGGCGGCTCCCCGCCGGATATCTCCTGATCTTCCGCCGCCTTACGGGCGGCCTTCTGGTTGACGTACAGCTCCTCCGGCTTGTGGGGATGGAGCTTCAGATTGTAGAACAGCATAAACGCGGACACCAGCACCATCACAAGGCTCAGCGCCTGGCTGACCCGGATGGGCTGCCCGCCGATGGTCCAGTTGAACAGATACAGGCTGTCGGTACGCAGACCCTCGATCCAGAACCGGCCCAGACCGTACCACAGGAAGTAGAACCATGTGTTCTCGCCGTCAAACCGGCGGGCGCGGGCCACGATAAACACCAGAAGCAGCAGTCCCACCACGTTCCAAAGGCTCTCATACAGGAATGTGGGATGGACGGCCACGCTCGTCCCCATGGTCGTGGTCAGCTCCATGCGCCACGGCATGGTCGTCTCGGTGCCGAAGGCCTCCCGGTTCATGAAGTTGCCCCAGCGCCCCACGGCCTGTCCAATGAGGAAGCCCATGACCACCAGGTCGGTCAGCGCACCCATCTTGATGCCCTTTTTCCGGCACAGCACGAAGCCCGTCAGGAATGCGGCGATCACACCGCCGTAGATGGCCAGTCCGCCGTCCCAGATGGCGATGGCGCTGCCCCAGTCGAAGGAGCCGTCCGCCTTTTTGAACAAATCGAGATAAAAGATCACGTAGTACAGCCGGGCGCCCACGATGGCCAGCGGAACGCCCCACAGCACGGCGTCCAGCAGGTCATCCTCCGTGATGCCGTACTTCTCCCGCTGGGTCATGCAGAACCACAGTGCCAGCACCACGCCCAGCGCGATGATGATGCCGTACCAGTAGATGGCCTTCCCGCCGATGTGAAAGGCCACGCCGGAGGCGGTAAACGCCCAGTCTCCGAAAAGCCCCGGAAAGCGGATGGGGCTGTCTGTCATGATATGCAAAGGTCATCCCTCCTTTGGGTACACGATGGAGAGCGCCATGCCCCTCTCCGTAAAGCTGTCGCGGATAAAGTCCAGCACGTCCTGCTGGGTGATGCTGTCGTAGACCTCCGGGAACCGGTAGGCATCGTAGCGGCGGAAGCAGCCCTCCACCATGGACACGGCGATGGACTCGAAGGAGTTCAGCTCCCGCATGGCCGCGCCGAAGTTTGCGTTGATGATGCGGCGGTAGTACGCCTCGTCCAGTCCCTCCTCCGTCAGGCGCTTCGCCTCGGCCAGAATGGCCTGCGCCACGGCGTGAGGGTCCTTGCTGTCGCCGCCGGCGTAGACGTAGGCCGCGCCGGGCAGGATGTCATAGCTGGCACCGAAGGAGCCGTTGATAAGCCCCTGGCTGTACAGCCGGGCGTACAGCGGGCTGGACTCGCCCATCATCAGGTCGCAGGCCAGCTCCCCGATGGCGGTGGCGCGCATCTGCTCCGGCCCATCGGCCTGCGGCGCACACTTGAAGCCCAGCAGGAAGGTGGGCATGGCCACCTCCATGGTGCAGCTGGTCTCCGGCTGCGCCGCCGTCAGATCCTCCGCCGGGCCGTGGTCGCGGGGAATATCGGGGCCGCTGCTCTCCGGCAGGATGCGGCGCGCCGTCTCCAGCACCTTGTCCGCGTCCACATCGCCCACCACCACCAGACACATATTGGACGGCGTGTAAAACGCCTTGTGGCAGTCGTACAGGGTCTGCGCCGTGATCTGCCGGATGCTCTCCACCGAGCCCGCCACAGAGGTGCGGGCGGGGCTGGTGTGGTACAGCGCCTGCATCAGGCGCTTGTAGACCTGCCACTCCGGGTTATCCTCGATCATGTTGATCTCCTGAGCGATGATGCCCTGCTCCTTCTCCACGCTCTCCTCGGTGAAATAGGGGACAGACACGAAGGACAGCAGGATCTCCAGATTCTCGTAGAATTTCTCCGTGGAGTCGAAGTAGTAGCAGGTGATGGCGTTGGACGTAAATGCGTTGGGCTCCGCGCCGTTCTTCGCCAGCTCCTGCAAGGCGTTGCCCGCCTCGGTGTCGAACATCTTATGCTCCAGATAGTGGGCGATGCCGGCAGGGGTGTCCAGCCACTGGCCGTTCAGCTGAAAGCGCATATCCATGCCGCCGTAGCGGGTGGCGAACATGGCGTACTTGCGGCGATAGTCCTTCTTGGGGATGACGAACACCGGCAGGCCGTTTTCCAGCGTTGTGCGGATGACCTCCTCGCCGATGCGGGGATAGACGGTCTTTTCGGAATGTGCCATGTTACGCCTCCTCCTTTCCGTGCAGGAAATACACGGTGTCCAGCTTGGCGGACCGGGCCGCCGCCATGATGCGCTCCTTCGTGACCTCGCGCAGCGCCGCGGTCAGCTCCTCCGGCGTCTCACCGGTATCCGTGGCGATCTGACCCAGATAGTAGTTCTCCAGCGCGCCCTGAGAGTCCGGCAGGGACGTAAGAGAGCTGAGCATGGCCTGCAAAGCGCCGTCCTGCTCCCAATCCTCCCACTCGCCGTTCTGCACGGCGGTGAGCTGGCGGGCGATCTCCTCCATGGCGCGGTCACAGTCCTTCTGCTCCACGCCGCTGGAGACGGTCATGATATTCTTGCTGCGGGCGTAGCTGCTGGAGGCGTAGTAGCACAGGGACAGCTTCTCCCGCACGTTCATAAACAGCTTGGAATTGCTGGTGCCGCCGAAGATCAGGTTGGCAAGGATCATGGCGGGTACATCCTCCGTGGTGCAGCGGTAGCCCAGCGACAGCTTGCCCTGATTCACGTCCATGACTTCCGTCACCATACGGGGCGTCTCCCGGGGCGGCAGCTGCTCCATGGCGGGCAGGGGCGCAGCGGCGCCTCTGGGCAGAGCTGCCAGCGCCGACAGCACCGCATCCTCCACCCGCTGCTGCTCCGCGCTGCCGCAGTAGATCACCTCCACCCGACTGCCTGCCAGCAGCGCGCCGCTGTGGCGGTACAGGGCGTGGTGGCTCAATCGCCCCGCCGACTCCTCGTCGCCCAGGCGCAGAATGCTGTACGGCTCACCGGCGCACATCTCCTGCATGAGCCGGATCTCCGCCCAGTCCCGCTTGTCGTTGCGCAGCGAGCGGATGGCGTCGATGAGGTTGGCCTTTTCACTGTCCACATACTCCGCCAGAAAGCTGCCGTTCCGGGTCACCGGCTCCAGCAGCATCTCCCCCATCAGCTCCGCCACCGGCTCCAGCAGCTTTTCGCCGTGGGGCGTGAAGGCATCGTCGATGAAGCCTGCGGCAAAGCCGATGCACTGGCGCTCCCCCTTCTTGCGGACGACGCTGTCCACCGTGGCGCCGTACAGCGTATCCATGGCGGCGGACAGGCTCTCCATATCCGGGTGGCGCATGGTGCCGCGGCTCAGCACGGCGGGCAGCAGCGCATTGGCGGACGCGGTGGCGCGGTCCAGTCCGGTGACGAGATTCAGCGTCAGGCGGCTTGTCTTGAATTTGCGGGCGGGCAGATAGGTCAGGAATACATCCGGCATGATCTCCCGGCGATTTTCATACATGGCGGGACCTCCTCAGTGTTCATTTGCATATTCCCGCTTATTATACACCAGCATCGGCCAAAAGAAAAGCGGCAAAAAAGAAACTCCCGCCTAAAGCGGGAGCTTCTCTCGTCAATCAACGATATCCACCGAAACCTTTGCGCCGGTGCGCTGGGCATAGGAGCGCACCACGGTGCGGATCTCCTTGGCGATACGGCCCTGACGGCCGATGACCTTGCCCATGTCCTCAGGGGCCACACGCAGCTGCAGCGTCAGCTCATCGCCCTCCTCGACCTCGGTGACGGACACCTGATCGGGATGCTCTACAAGGCTTCTGGCTATATACAGCAGCAAATCCTTCATGCTTTGCCCCCGGCTTACAGAACGTCGACCTTCTTCAGCAGAGCGCGGACGGTCTCAGTGGGCTGGGCGCCGGTCTTGATCCACTCGCGGGCACGGTCAGCGTCGATGCTGATCTTGGCGGGGGACACGCAGGGATCGTAGGTGCCGATCTCCTCGATGAAGCGGCCATCACGGGGATAGCGGGAATCAGCGACGACCACGCGGTAGTAAGGAGCCTTCTTAGCGCCCATTCTTCTCAGACGAATCTTGACCATAGTTATTTTTCCTCCATGTATTTTTGTATGGTTTATTTGTTAAATGCTTCTGCACTTACACACTTATTTCAACCGTTTTTTCCGGCCGAAGCCGTGCATCCGGTTCATATTGGGCATACCGCCCATCATACCGCCCAGACCGCGGAACTTGCCCTTGGTCATGGCCTTTGTCATCTGCTGCAGCATCTCGAAGGACTTCAGCAGGCGGTTGACGTCCACCACCTCCAGGCCGCAGCCGGCGGCGATGCGCTTTTTGCGGCTGGCGTTGAGGATCTGGGGATTCTCCCGCTCCCTGGGGGTCATACTGCGGATGATGGCCTTGTTGTGCGCCATCTGCTTCTCGTCGATCTGGCTGGGGTCAAAGCCCTTGGCCATGCCGCCGGGCAGCATATCCGCGATCTGGCTCAGGTCGCCCATATTTTGCAGCTGCTCCAGCTGATCCAGATAGTCGCTGAGGGTCAGCCGGTTCTTCCGCAGCTTCTCCTCCAGCTTCTTGGCCTGCTCCTCGTCGTACTGCTGCTCCGCCTTCTCGATGAACGTGAGCATATCGCCCATGCCCAGAATGCGGGAGGCCATACGGTCGGGGTGAAACGGCTCGATCATGTCCAGCTTTTCGCCGGTACCCACAAACTTGATGGGCTTGCCGGTGGCCGCCCGGATAGAAAGTGCCGCGCCGCCGCGGGCGTCGCCGTCCAGCTTGGTCAGCAGCACGCCGTCGATGCCCAGCGCCTCGTCAAACGCCTTGGCGGCGTTGACCGCGTCCTGACCGGTCATGGCGTCCACCACCAGCAGGATCTCATTGGGCTTCACCGCGGCCTTGACGGCCTTCAGCTCGTCCATCAGCGCCTCGTCGATGTGGAGCCGTCCGGCGGTATCCAGAAACACTATGTCGTTGCCGTGGTCGGCCGCGTACTTGATGGCTTCCTTTGCGATGGTCACGGGGTCGATCTGCCCCATCTCGAACACAGGGATGTCCAGCTGCTTGCCCACCACCTGCAGCTGGGTGATGGCGGCGGGACGGTACACGTCGCAGGCGGCCAGCAGCGGGCGCTTGCCGTACTGCCGGCGCATCAGACCCGCCAGCTTGGCGCCGTTGGTGGTCTTACCGGCGCCCTGCAAGCCCACCATCATCACAACGGTGGGGCCCTTGGACGCGGTGGTCAGACGGGCGTTGGTGCCGCCCATCAGCGCCGTCAGCTCCTGATTGACGATCTTGATGATCTGCTGGGCGGGGGTCAGGCTGTCCAGCACGTCCGCGCCCACGCACTTCTCGGTGACGGACGCCACAAAGTCCTTGACGACCTTGTAGCTGACGTCGGCCTCCAGCAGCGCCAGACGTACCTCGCGCATACCCTCCCGGACGTCCGCCTCGGTGAGACGGCCCTTGCCCCGGAGGCGCTTGAAGGTCGCATTCAGTTTTTCGCTCAGTCCCTCAAATGCCATGGATTACTCCTTCAATACGCCGGCTCCGGCGATGATGCTGTCAGCCAGCTCCTCCAGCCGGTGGTTTTCATACTGCCGGTAGTTGATGGTCTTGATCTCGTTGGCGGCAGCCACAATGGTGTCCACGCTGCTCTGCATCCGCATAAAGCGCTTGAGCAGGCCGGTCTTGTCCTCCAGCTCGTTCATGGCGGCCTCGGCGCGGACGATCACGTCCCGCACGCCCTGCCGGGAGATGCCGCAGTTCTCGGCGATCTCCGCCAGCGACAGATCCTCGTTGTAGTAGAGGTCAAACAGCTCGCGCTGCCGCTCGGTGAGGATGTCACCGTAAAAATCGAACAGCATGGTCATGCGGTAGGTCTGGTTTTTCACGGGTGTTCCTCCTTCTGTAAAGTTATACGCCTTTACAACAGTGAATATCTTACACGATGCCGCCCCAAAAGTCAAGACGAAATGTGGCGGCGGCTGAAAATTTTTCAGAAAAAAGAGACGGCTGCGCCGTCTCTTTTTCGGGTTCGTCGGTATTTTCGATGAAAAACGGCATTTTACTCCACGGTAACGCCGCGCTTTTTGAACTCCTCCACCATCAGCTCCAGATCCGGCGCGATGTGGATCGGCTCACCGGCGGACTTGATGGCGTTGGCCACGTCCTTCAGGCCGTTGCCGGTGACCACGGACACCACGGTGGCGTCGTGGGGGATGAGCCCCTCCTCGCAGGCCTTCTTCAGCGCCGCCGCGCCGGTGACGCCGGCAGGCTCGCCGAACACGCCGCAGGTGCGGCCCAGCAGCCGCTGCGCCGCCAGGATCTCCTCATCGGACACGTTGACGGCGATGCCGTTGGACTCGCGGATGGCCATCAGCGCCTTGTCGGCGTTGCGGGGTACGCCCACGGAAATGGAGTCGGCAATGGTGTTCTCCTCCATGGGCTGCCACGGTTCATCGTTCTGGATGGCGCGGTTGATGGGATAGCAGCCCAGAGACTGGCCGGAGATCAGGCGGGGCAGCTTGTCGATGAAGCCGATGGCGTACAGATCCTTGAAGCCCTTCCACACACCGGCGATGGTGCAGCCGTCGCCCACGGAGATGGCCAGATAGTCGGGCATCTCCCAGTTCAGCTGCTCGGCGATCTCCAGTGCCACCGTCTTTTTACCCTCGGACAGATAGGGGTTGATGGCGGCGTTGCGGTTGTACCAGCCGTACTTGTCGATGGCGGCGGCGGACATCTTGAAGGTCTCCTCATAGTTGCCCTTGACGGAGATAACGTTGGCACCAAAGATCATCAGCTGTGCCACCTTGCCCTTGGGGGCGCGCTCCGGCACGAAGATGTAGGTCTTGATGCCCGCGGCGGCGGCGTTGCCCGCCAGCGAGCTGGCGGCGTTGCCGGTGGAGGAGCAGGCGATGGTCTTGGCTCCTGCCTCCATGGCCTTGGCCACCGCCATGGCGCTGGCGCGGTCCTTCAAAGAGGCGGTGGGGTTCTGGCCGTCGTCCTTCACCCACAGCTTTTTGATACCCAGCAGCTCCGCCAGCTTCGGCTCCTCGTACAGGGGGCTCCAGCCCACCCGCAGGGGGGTGTCGGGAGTGGTCTCCTCCACGGGCAGCAGCTCCCGGTAGCGCCACATGGAGCGGTTGTCCCGCTTGGCCAGCTTCTCCTTGGTCAGCACGGTTTTGATGTAGTCGTAGTCGTAGACGATGTCCAGAATGCCGCCGCATTCGCAGTTGGTCAGGTCCGGCACGGCGTCATAGGTCTTGCCGCAGCGGACACACTTGCCGTATTTCACATTTCTCATGGTGTCTCTCCTCACTTACAAAAATGAAAATCAGGGCGGGGCGACTGCCCCGCCCTGAAGCGATTTGTGGTCAGCAGGTCAAATTCATTTTTTCGGCGGCGTGTACGTCGAAAAAATACATTGACCCAAGCGCCGTGGGCGCGTTCGCCAGTCCGCTGACTGGCGGTGGGGGATCTAAAGGGGGAGCCTGCTCCCCTTTTAAGAGATCAAAGTGCCTTCAGCAGGCCGGTGGCCTCGTTGAACTCGTTGATCAGCTCGTCCAGATCCTTGGCCTGTGCGTGAACGGCGTCCCAAGTGTTCTTGGTGTCGTACCACTGGGCGTTCAGATCCTCCACCTTCATCTGCTGCTGCTCCACCCAAGTGTAGTACTTCAGGTTGTGGACGCGCTTGCGCTCGGTGTAGGTCAGCTCCAGCATGGAGTCGGTCTTCAGGCCCAGCATATGCAGGTTGTGATCCAGTGCCGCCTCGTGGGCGTTGTATGCGCCGTGCATCTCGTTGAGCTCGGTGATGCGGGACTGGTACATCACAGCGGAGTCGGTCAGGACGGTACCCACCACGTCGTTCTCGGTGAGCTCATAGTACTTAGCCATCTTGATGCAGCACAGCACGTTGGCGATGCCGGAGATGCCCAGCCAGCTCATCTTCTGGATGTCCTCATCGGACATACCCAGCTCGTCCTTCATATACTGCCGGCCCTCGGGGGTGTTGAACAGGCGCAGCAGGCGCTGGCTGTCCTCGTCGTCGATGGCGATGGCCATATCGGTGTTCTTCACGTTGTGGATCCAAGGAATGTGCTTGTCGCCGATACCCTCGATGCGGTGGCCGCCGAAGCCGTTGTCCAGAATGGTGGGGCACTGCAGCGCCTCGCCCACAGCCAGCTTCAGGTGGGGATAGCGCTCCTTCAGCAGATCACCGGCGGACATGGTGCCGGCGGAGCCGGAGGTGAAGCAGGCGCCGGCAAAGTTCTGACCGGGCTTCTTCACGGCCTCGAACAGCTCGGCCAGCGCGTAGCCGGTGACGTTGTAGTGCCACAGGGGGTTGCCCATCTCGGCGAACTGGTTGAAGATCATCATGGTGGGATCGCGCTTCAGCTCCCACGTCTTGTCGAAGATCTCCTTGACGTTGGACTCGCAGCCGGGGGTAGCGATGATCTGACCGGCGATGGACTTCAGCCAGTCGAAACGCTCCTTGGACATATCCTGAGGCAGGATGGCCACGGACTCGCAGGCCAGCAGCTTGGAGTTGAAGGCGCCGCCGCGGCAGTAGTTGCCGGTGGAGGGCCACACGGCGTGGTGATAGGTGGCGTCGAACTGGCCGGTCACCAGACGGGGGGCCAGGCAGCCGAAGGAGGCACCCACCTTATGGCAGCCGGTGGGGAACCACTTGCCGGACATGGCGATGATGCGGCAGGGTACGCCGGACAGCTTGCTGGGGATCTCCACATAGTTGGGAACCTTCTGGAACAGGCCGCCGCTCTCCTTGGCCTCATTGTGCCAGGAAATGCGGAACAGGTTGACGGGGTCCACGTCCCACAGGCCGGTATGGCTCAGCTTGGCCTTGATCTTCTCGGGGATCAGATCGGGATTCTGCATCTGTGCAATGGTAGGGATAATGACGTTGTTCTCCTTGGCCTTCTGGATATTGTGCTCCAGACCTACTTTGTTGATGGACAGATCGATCATTTTTTCTTTTCCTCCTGTTGCTTGTTCGCATCAATGTAAGAATATAAGGTATATTTGGAAATACCGAAGTATTTTGCCACTTTGTCGCCGGACTTGGTGACGAGGAACGCGCCGGACTTGTTCAGGAACTGGATGGCCCGCACCTTGTCATCCTTGTTCATCAGCGCCGCCGGCTTGCCCACCAGCGCCACGGACTGCTGGATCAGCTCATCCAGCACGTCGTTGACGTTGATGATCTTCTCCGGCTCCGTCTGCTCCTTGTCCCGGGTGGACAGCAGCTCGCCCAGCTGCTGCTGCATCATCATCAGCCCCGTCACGTCGTAGTTGATGGAGAAGATGGCGGTCACAGCGCCGCGGCTGTTGCGGATATACAGGGACGAGGACTTGAGGATCTTGCCGTCCGGCGTCCGCGTCAGATAACACAGGTGATCCTGGGGCTGCTCGTACTGGTGCTCCAGCTGCTCCAGCACCACCATGGAGGCGCCGTCACCCACCCGACGACCGGAAACGTGTCCGTTTTCGATATGTACGATGGTGCGCTCCGGGTGGCTGGTGCCGACGTCGTGGATCACGACCTCGCACTTGTCGCCGAACTGCGCCGCAATGCCCGCGGCGATCTGCTTGAGCGTTTCAAGGCGTCTTGTCTCCAAAATCTTCCCTCCCGTCCTCGCTTTTTGACTTTTTACCTTATTATCATACCACACTTTGCGGAGAACGCAACAATTTTTTCAAAATATTTTTTTGGTTTCATGAATTTTTGTTTGACATCCTGCCGCTGTGTGTTATGATAGGGATAGCACCAAAAGGAAAACCTTATTTTGTATGTTTGGAACAAAGAAAATATGCGGAGGTACGTTATGGATTTCGAAGCCATCAGAAAAGCTGCCGAGGGCTATAAGCCCGCCATGGTCAAGTTCCTGCGTGACATGATCGCCATCCCGTCCGAGTCCTGCGAGGAGGAGGGCGTCGTCAAGCGCATCGCCCAGGAGCTGAAGGCTCTTGGCTACGACAAGGTGGAGTTCGACAAGCTGGGCAACGTCATCGGCTGGATAGGCGAGGGCGACAAGATCATCGCCATCGACAGCCACATCGACACCGTGGGCATCGGCAACATCGAGAACTGGGAAGCCGACCCCTATCAGGGCTATGAGACGGACGACATCATCTATGGCCGCGGCGGCTCCGATCAGGAGGGCGGCATGGCCGCTGCCGCCTACGGCGTGAAGATCATGAAGGATCTGGATCTGCTGCCCAAGGGCTACAAGATGATGGTGGTCGGCTCCGTGCAGGAGGAGGACTGCGACGGTATGTGCTGGCAGTCCATCGTCAACGA
>ENA-OPDG01000310-OPDG01000310.1-human-gut-metagenome-genome-assembly--contig:-NODE-310-length-47159-cov-5.563880_pt1 | contig 47159 bp, 44 predicted proteins | sample MGYA00241259_ERZ501498 | MGnify/ENA primary metagenome ERZ501498 (study PRJEB25962, sample SAMEA2042582) | human gut metagenome | biome: human gut; feature: human-associated habitat; material: faeces... | reverse complement strand
GGCGTGAGCCGGAGGGCTGCTTTTATGTCAACTTATTCAGCTTTTGCCGTGGATCTCGCTGCCGCACTTGGGGCAGGTGATGACGATCTTCCCCTTGCCCCGCGGCACGCGGCACACCGTCCGGCAGTTGGGGCAGGTGAAATACTTGTGCTCCTTGTCCGTCCGCTGCTGCTTATTACCGGCAGCGCGGCGCTTGATCGGCCACCACACCTTCTCCAGAAAACGGGCGTTCTCCGCCCGGCGCTTTTGCAGATTCCGGGAGAACACGCGGTAGACCGCGATGACCAGCAGCACCGTGGACAGGAAGCTGATGATCAGGTGGACGGTCTGCTGCCGGATAAACATATTGACCACATCCAGCAAAAGCACTGCCCAGATGGTGGTCAGTCCCAACTGATCCGCGCCGTTGCGTCCGTACATGAAACGCGCCAGCGCGTTGCCGATTTTTTTCAGAAAGTTCATACGGAAGACCGTCCCCCTGCCGTGTTATCTCAAAGCGTCATTTTACAGGAAAAGCCCGCAAAGGTAAAGCCCCTTTATGGAAAATTCACAAATTGGACAAATTTGCGCAGGGCGTCCGGCAGCCTTGCAAACCCACACCGCACCGTGTATAATAGGATAGATATCGTATCCGCTCCGGACGAGCCGGCAGAGCCGGCTTCGTCCGGGCGCACAGCAGGCAGTCCGCCAGCGGGCGAAACCGGCTGCGCTTTCCGCACAGATATGCGGCCGCCTGCACGTTTTATACTATGCCGCCCCGGCACCCGCCGTGCGGCCGAAAGGAAGTTGCTCCATGATCAAGATCGCCCCCTCCATCCTATCCGCAGACTTTGCTCATCTGGCCCGCGACATCGCCGCCATTTCCTCCGCTGATTACGTCCATGTGGATGTGATGGACGGTCTGTTCGTACCCAATATCTCCATCGGCATCCCCGTGGTGAAGTCCATCCGCCCCACCACCACTCTGCCGCTGGACGTCCATCTGATGATCGACCGCCCCGTGCGCTATGTGGAGCAGTTCTGCGACGCCGGCGGCGACCTGATCACCTGCCATGTGGAGGCGGACACCGAGGAGAATATCCTCGCCGCCATCGACAAGATCCACGCCAAGGGCAAAAAGGCCGGTGTGGTGGTGAAGCCCAAGACCCCTGCCAGTGCCGTGCTGCCCTTTATTGACAAGGTGGAGCTGATTCTGGTCATGACCGTGGAGCCGGGCTTCGGCGGCCAGAAATTCATGGCCGACATGATGCCCAAGGTGCAGACCATCCGGGGCTATATCGACGCCATGAACCCCGCCTGCGAGCTGGAGGTGGACGGCGGTGTGGACACCCAGACCTGCAAGCTGTGCATCGCCTCCGGCGCCAACGTGCTGGTGGCCGGCTCCGCCGTGTACAAGGCCGCCGACATCCCCGCTACCATCGCCGCACTGAGAGGGTAAACGCCATGGAATACTTCCCCGCTCCGCTGGAAAAGCTGGTGGAACAATTTGCCAAGCTGCCCGGCGTGGGCTATAAATCCGCCCAGCGTCTGGCATTTCATGTGCTGAGCCTGCCCACCGAGGAGGCGCAGACCTTTGCCGACGCCATTACCGACGCCAAGCGCAGCGTCACGCTGTGTCCCGTGTGCCAAAACCTGACCGCCGGAGGTCTGTGTCCCATCTGCGCCGACGCCAAGCGGGACGACGCCACCATCTGCGTGGTGGCAGACCCCCGTGACGTCATCGCCATTGAGCGCAGCCGGGAGTACCGGGGGCGCTACCACGTCCTCCACGGTGTGCTGTCCCCCATGAACCATGTGGGGCCGGACGACCTGCACATCAAGTCCCTGCTGGATCGGGTGGCGCAGGGCGGCGTGGAGGAGGTCATCATGGCCACCAATCCCGACACCGAGGGGGAGGCCACGGCGCTGTACATCGCCCGGCTGCTGAAGCCCTTCGGCGTAAAGGTCACGCGGCTGGCCTACGGCATCCCCGTGGGCGGCCATCTGGAATTTGCCGACGATGCCACGCTGATGCGGGCGCTGGAAGGGCGGCGGGAGCTGTGAAACGCCTTACCTGCCTGCTGCTGGCCTGCCTGACGGCGCTGGCACTCACCGCCTGCGGTGCAGAGAAACCGCAGGAGATATCCCTGTTCGCCATGGACACCTACATGACCCTTGCCGCCTACGGCGACAGCGCCGACGAGGCGCTGACCGCCGCCTCCCGGGAGATCAACCGGCTGGAGGCCACCCTCTCCCGCACCATCGACACCAGCGACGTCAGCCGGCTCAACGCCGGAGAGGCCGTGGTGGTGCAGCCGGAGACACGGGCGCTTCTGGAGCGGGCGCTGACCCTCTCCGGCGAGACGGGCGGCACCTTCGACATGACCGTTGCGCCGCTGGTGGCGCTGTGGGGCATCACCTCCGACGCGCCCCGCGTCCCCTCACAGGAGGAGATCGACGCGCTGCTGCCGCTGGTGGGCGGCGAGCACGTCCACATGGACGACGCCGTCACGCTGGACACAGGCTGTGCCGTGGATCTGGGCGGCATCGCCAAGGGCTACGCCTCCCAGCAGGTGGCGGACATCCTCCGCGCCCACGGCGTCACCTCCGCCGTGGTATCGCTGGGCGGCAACGTCTACGTCTGCGGCAGCAAGCCCGACGGTACGCCGTGGAACGTGGGCATCCAGGACCCTGCCGGCAGCGGCTATGCCGCCATGGTGTCCCTCACCGACCGCTTCGCCGTCACCTCCGGCGGCTACCAGCGCTATTTTGAGGCAGAGGACGGCACGGTGTACCGGCACATCCTCGACCCCCGCACCGGACGTCCCGCCGACAGTGATCTGCTGTCCGTCACCATTATCTCTGACGACGGCACGGCGGCGGACGCCTACTCCACCGCTCTGTACGTCATGGGTGAGCAGGAGGCCGTGTCCTTCTGGCGCGCCCACGGCGGCTTCGAGCTGATCCTCATCACCACCGACGGCCGTCTGCTGTACACCCCCGGCCTGTCGGACGCCATCACAAAACCGGAGGACTGCGCCTATGACTTCCAACTCCTCACAGCCCAGCCTGCGGCCTAAGCCGCTGGACGCGCTGGTGGCCGCCGTGGTCATCGCGCTGGCCGTGGTCACGGCACTGCTGTTCTACCTGCCCAAGACCGGGGGCGGCGACCAGCTGACGCTGGTCATCACCGTAGGGGGGCAGGAGCAGTCCCGCACGCCGGTGACGCAGCTGCCGGACGGGCCTGTCCGCATCGAGGGCCGCGGCGGCTATACGCTGACCCTCTCCCCGTCGTACAGTGACCTGCCCTTCAGCTCGGAATGGAGCGTCCGCGTCTCCGACTCCGACTGTCCGGGGCAGGACTGCGTCCACACCGGGGCTATCTCCCGGGCGGGACAGTCCATCGTGTGCCTGCCGGCGCAGGTGGTCATCTCGCTGGTGGGCGCCGCGTCCGACGTGGACGCGGTGCTGGGTTAGGAGGTGCGCCATGAAGCTGAACGCACGCTCCATCGCCCTGTGCGCCGTGCTAACGGCATTGGCACTGGGTCTGAGCACACTGGAAAACCTGTTTCCCGTAACGCTTATCGTGCCGCTGCCCGGCGTAAAGCTGGGTCTTGCCAACATCGTCACCGTGTTCGCCCTCTACGAGCTGGGCGCCGTCCCCGCGCTGACCATCCTGACGGCCCGGTGCCTGCTGGGCGGTCTGTTCGCCGGAAACCTGTCGGCGCTGCTGTTCAGTCTGCTGGGCGGCTTCACCGCCATGCTGGTGATGATCGCCCTCAAGCACTGCAAGGGACTGTCCATCTACGGCGTGTCCATCGGCGGCGCGGCGGCCCACAACCTCGGCCAGATGGCCGCCGCCTGCATCACACTGGGCAATACCATGGTGCTGGGGTATCTGCCGTTTCTGCTGGCTGTATCGCTGGTCACCGGTACGCTCACCGGCTTTGTGGCCGGTCTGTTGTTCCGCGCCATGCGTAATATCCACCTATCTCACTGAGGAGGTCACTCTATGGACAAGAAAGACAAGATCATTCTCCAGCAGCTGGACGTGATCCGCTCCATGACGGAGAACAACATGAAGCGCATGAACAGCGACTTCTGGGGCACGCCCTTCGAGAACATCACCGGCGACGCGCCCAAGTCTCCCGCCGCGCCCGCCAAGGACGCGGAGAGGAAGAACACGCCTCCCACCGCCACCGCCAAGCCCGGCGACGAAAAGCCCGGCGAGGAGGAGCTGCCGCCGCCGGAGAAGATCGAGGATCTGCTGGCGGAGCTGGACAGCTACATCGGGCTGGGCGTGGTGAAGGAGGAGGTACACAACCTCATCAACATGGTGCAGGTCTATAAGCTGCGCCAGCAGCACGATCTGCCCACCACCGATATGTCCCTGCATATGGTGTTCACCGGCAATCCCGGCACCGGCAAGACCATGATGGCGCGGATGATGGCCCGCATCTACCGAAGCCTGGGCATTCTGTCCAAGGGCCAGCTGGTGGAGGTGGACCGCAGCGGTCTGGTGGCAGGCTATGTGGGGCAGACCGCCCTGAAGACCCAGAAGGTCATTGAGAAGGCCATGGGCGGCGTGCTGTTTGTGGACGAGGCCTATGCTCTCAACGGCCGCAGTGAAAACGACTTCGGGCAGGAGGCCATCGACACCCTGCTGAAGGCCATGGAGGATCACCGGGACGATCTGGTGGTCATCGTGGCGGGCTACACCGACCTGATGGATAAGTTCATCCACTCCAACCCCGGTCTGGAGTCCCGCTTCAACCGTTTCCTGCTGTTTGAGGACTACTCGCTGGACGAGCTGGTGGCCATTTTCAAGATGCGCTGCGGCAAGGGGTACATCCTGTCGCCGGAGGCGGAACCGCTGGTACGGGATTACATCGCCGAGGAGAGCGCCGCCGGGGACAGCTTCGGCAACGCCCGCGGCGTCCGGAATATCTTCGAGCATATTCTGGTGGCACAGAATAACCGTCTCGCCAAGCTGGAGACGGTGACCCGCGACGACCTGATGACCCTCACCGCCGACGACGTCCTCCGCGCCCGTGGGAAACTCGACGAATAAAGGAAAAAGACACGCTTTCGCGTGTCTTTTTTTATCCGAAATCGTGTCTGCCGCCGCCGTCACCGCCCAACTCCTCCAAAACGCAGACGATGGCCTCTATCTTCCGAAAGCATTCCGCATCGGACAATGCATCGTCTGCAAGGATCGCCCGGATCTTCTCCAGCGCCTTATAGCTGTCGCCCGCCACGATCTCCTTTGCAGTCTGCGTGTCGATCGTTACCGACCCGATACGGGACGCGAGTATCTGCTGATATAGCTCCATTTTCTCACCTCCTTCGCCCATTTTACCATCAAACGATAGTGTAAGCAATACTATTTTTTGATAGTACATATAATGCTCTTGAGGTGAGCGCTTTGTACATTGCAAGACTCCGCGACCTGCGCGAAGACCACGACTTGGCACAAAAGCAAGTCGCTTCTCTGCTCGGTATCGACCAGCGGGTATACAGCAACTATGAGTTGGGCAAGCGGACACTTCCCTTGCCGCACCTTGTCACGCTGGCAGACCATTATCGGGTATCCACAGATTATCTCCTTGGCCGCACGGACGACCCGCGTCCCTATCCCGCGCCGAAACGAAAATGAAATTTTTTCGACAGAGAAAGACCCGCGCCGGTGGCGCGGGTCTTTCTCGCTTCTCTTTTCAGTCGCTCATGCCGTTGTGGATGACCTTACCCATGTTCCACAGCAGCGCCACCCGCCGGGCGGACTCCAGCCGCTCCTCCGGCGTGCGGTACTCCGCGTCAGCCGTCTCCGCGCCGCAGTCCATACAGCTGACGGAGACGCTCCAGCCCTGCTCATCCTGCATGACGCCGGCGCCCCGGCAGATGGGGCATTCGCCCAGCTCGATCTCAAAAATAGGGTCCATATCGTTTCTCCTTTGTGTTATCCTTTCAAACGCCACGCGAGGCGTGCCGTCTTCTACATAGATCGTCCCGCAGCGGACGAAGCCCTCCCGCTCCAAGCACCGCTGCATGGTCAGATTGTCGGCGTGGGTGTCCGCCCGCAGATGGGAACACCGCCCCGCCGCCCACGCCGCGCTCTCCGCGAACACGCCGTGGTGTGTACCGTCGCTGCCCAGCCGGTGCAGCGTACCGTAGGCGCTGTCGTCCCGCCACGCCCCCTCGATGTAGGCGTAGGTAGGGTCGTCCCCCAGCAGGAAGGCGAACACGGCGTACACGCCGCCTGTGTCCTCCATCACATACAGCTGTCCGGCGGCCACATCCGCCCGCAGCAGCTCCTCGGAGGGATAGCCGTTGACCCACTGGACGGCGTTGCCCCTGCTGCGCATGAACCGCCGGGCGCTGTCGTAGATGTCCAGCGCCCTCCTGATATCCGTATATTCCGCTTTTCGTATCATGTCAGTTTTTCAGGCTCTGGAGCGGCGCAGGGATGCGGCCGCCCCGGGCAATAAAGTCGGCGCTGGACGCCTCATGCACCGGCATTACCGGTGCGCTGCCCAGCAGACCGCCCATCTCCACCATATCGCCCACATCCGCGCCCTCCACAGGGATCACACGCACGGCGGTGGTCTTGCTGTTCACCATGCCCACCGCCGCCTCGTCGGCGATGATGGCCGAGATCGTCTCGGCGCTGGTGCTGCCGGGTACGGCGATCATGTCCAGTCCCACAGAGCACACGCAGGTCATGGCCTCCAGCTTATCGATGGTCAGTGTACCGTCCAGCGCAGCGGCGATCATGCCCTCGTCCTCCGACACGGGGATAAACGCGCCGGACAAGCCGCCCACATGGCCGGACGCCATGACGCCGCCCTTTTTCACCGCATCGTTCAGCAGCGCCAGCGCCGCCGTGGTACCGTGAGTACCGCAGACGGCGAGGCCCATCTCCTCCAGAATGCGGGCCACACTGTCACCCACCGCCGGTGTGGGAGCCAGCGACAGGTCTACGATGCCAAAGGGCGTATCCAGCCGCTTCGACGCCTCCGCCGCCACCATCTGTCCCATGCGGGTGATCTGGAATGCCGTCTTTTTGATGGTCTCCGCCACCACGTCGAAGGGCTGCCCCTTGCAGGCTTGCAGGGCGTGGTACACCACGCCGGGGCCGGACACACCTACGTTGATGACGCTGTCCGCCTCGCCCACGCCGTGGAACGCCCCGGCCATAAAGGGGTTATCCTCCACGGCGTTGCAGAACACCACCAACTTGGCGCAGCCAAGGCCGTCCTGCGCGCGGGTCAGATGCGCCGTCTCCTTGATGATGCGGCCCATGCGGGCTACGGCGTCCATGTTGATGCCGGCCCTCGTGCTGCCCACATTGACGCTGGAGCAGACCAGCTCCGTCTGGGCCAGCGCCTGCGGAATAGAGCGCAGCAGCAGCTCGTCGCCCTTGGCGAAGCCCTTCTGCACCAAGGCGGAATAGCCGCCGATGAAGTTGACGCCGCAGGTATGGGCCGCCCGGTCCAGCGTCAGGGCAAACGGCACATAGTCCTCGGTATCGCAGCTGCCCGCCACCAGCGCCATAGGCGTCACGGAGATACGCTTGTTGACGATGGGGATGCCGAACTCGCTCTCAATGTCCTCGCCGGTACGCACCAGCTTCTCCGCACGGCGGCAGATCTTATCATATATTTTTTGACAGCAGCGGCCCGTATCCTCGCTGACGCAGTCCAGCAGAGAGATGCCCATGGTGATGGTGCGGATATCCAGATGCTGCTTGTCGATCATGTCGATGGTATCGAAAATATTTTGCAGATTCAGCATGGCGTATCCCTCTTACAGCTTGTGCATGGCGTCGAAGATATCCTCCCGCTGGATGCGGATGGACAGTCCGCGGCTCTCGCCGTAGGTCTTCAGGACCTCACGCAGCTGGTCAAACGGCCGGCTGCACAGAGCCATATCCACCACCATCATCATGGTGAAATAGCCCTCCATAATGGTCTGGCTGATGTCCAGCACGTTGATCTGATGGTCGGCCAGCTTGTTGCACACGCCGGCGATGATCCCCACCTGATCCTTTCCCACAACGGTCACGATCGCTTTCATATCGGTCACTCCTTTTTGGATACAAAGTCACTCCATCTCGTCCAGCGTCAGCTGGAACGAGCCTAAGAAATGCTCACGGAAATACCGCAGCTCCGGCAGCTCGTAGCTGTCCAGCGCCTCCGCCGTCTGCCGCGCCGCCTGCCGGAACTCCTCGTTGCCGGCCTTCAGCTCCTCCAGACATTTGATGTGGGCGCTGAGCTTGTCCGCCGCCTTCACCAGCTCCTCCACCTCCGGGTCGGCGGGGCGCAGGAGATCCTCATAGACGCCCCGCAGCTCCGGCGGCAGCATCCCCAGCAGCTTCTGATCCGCTACCTCCTCCACCTTGCGGTAGGCCTCCCGGATCTCCGGGTTGAAATACTTGATGGGTGTGGGCATATCGCCGGTGAGAATCTCCCCCGCGTCGTGGTACAGCGCCGCTGCCGCCACCTGCCCGGCGTCCACCTGTCCGCCGAACAGCTCGTTGCGGATCACCGCCAGCGCGTGGGCCAGCACCGCCACCTGATGGCTGTGCTCCTGAATATTCTCCCGGACGCTGTTGCGCATCAGCGCCCAGCGCTCGATGTAGCGCATCCGGTCAATGTAGGCAAAAAAGTGGTTCATTATGTAAACTCCCCTTGCAGTATATCGTTTTCTACGCCGGTGATCTTTACGTTTCTCAGAACATTATGTAAACTATCTTTCTCCACGGCTACCTCCATGTAGTTGGGGGCGTGGCCGGTGGAGAGACCGTCCTTGACCTGCTCAAACAGCACCGGGTACACCTGCCCCACGCAGCCGTTCAGGTAGGCGCGGTGCAGCTCCTCCGCCACCTGTGCGGCCCGGGCGGCCCGCGCCTCCTTGACGGCGGGCGGCACCTGCTCCATGGCCGCCGCCTTGGTGCCGGGGCGGATGGAATAGGGGAAGATGTGCATGGCGGCAAAGCCGCAGTCCCGGATAAACGCCAGTGTCTGAGTGAACTCCTCCTCCGTCTCCTCCGGGAAGCCGCAGATCAGGTCGGTGGTAACGGCGGGGCGGTCGAAGTAGGTGTTCAGCAGCGTCACCGACTGGCGGAACCGTGCCGTGTCATATTTCCTGTTCATCCGCTTCAGCGTATCGTCACAGCCGGACTGGAGGGACAGATGGAAGTGGGGACACAGGTTGGGCAGCGCGGCGGCACGGCGGCAGAAATCCTCCGTGATGGTGCGGGGCTCCAGACTGCCCAGACGCAGCCGCATATCCCCTGCGGCGGCGGACACCGCCTCCAAAAGGTCGATGAGCGTCTCGCCGTTTTTCAGGTCGTGACCCCAGCTGGAGATCTCGATGCCGGTGAGCACCAGCTCCCGATAGCCCTCCTGCCGCAGCTGCTCCGTCTGGGACACCGCCTCCGCCTTGGGCAGAGAGCGCACCGGCCCACGGGCGTAGGGGATGATGCAGTAGGTGCAGAAGTTGACGCAGCCATCCTCCACCTTCAGCATGGCGCGGGTGCGTTCGGCCATGCCGCCGGCGGGCAGCACCTCGAACGTCCGGCGCTTCAGCGCATCGTCCAGCAGCGTGACCTGCTTCTCCCGGCTCACCTGCTCCAGCAGCTCCAGAAACGCCATGCGGTCGCCGGTACCCGCCACAAGGTCTATGTCCAGCGACGCCGCCTCCTCCGGATGGGTCTGCACATAGCAGCCGCAGGCGGCCACCACCGCCTCCGGGTTCAGCTTCCGGCAGCGCCGCAGCATCTGCCGCGATTTTTTATCGCTGACGGCAGTGACAGAGCAGGTGTTGACGATATAGACGTCCGCCTTTTCATCAAACGGCACCAGCGTGTGGCCACGGCGCACCAGCTCCTGCTCCATGGCCTGCGTCTCGTATTGGTTGACCTTACAGCCTAATGTGTAAATCGCTGCCAGCATGGGGATTCTCCTTGCACTTTCTGTCGAATGTCGGTATAATGAGTGGTAACGCTTTATTATACTGGATACTTACGCCGGTGGCAAGTCCTCCGGCCTATGAAATTGAGAGGTTTTTCCCATGATCTATCTGGATAACGCCGCCACCACGCCGGTACCCGCCGCCGTGGCGGACGCCATGTATGAGGTGCTGACCCGACACTTCGGCAACCCCTCCTCCCAGTACCCCGCGGGGCAGGAGATGAAAAAAGCCGTGGAGGGCTGGCGCGCCGTTGTCGCCGGGGCGCTGCACTGCCCGCCGGAGCGCCTGTATTTCACCTCCTGCGGCACGGAATCGGACAACTGGGCCATACAGGCCGCCGTCTGGCAGGGACGGCACATCGGCAAGCACATCATCACCACCGCCGTGGAGCACAGCGCCGTGCTGGAGCCGTGCCGCTGGCTGACCCAGCAGGGGTACGAGGTCACCTATCTCAAGCCCGACCGCACCGGCCATGTCACCGTGGAACAGGTGGCGTCCGCCCTGCGGGAGGACACGGTGCTGGTGTCCATGATGCTGGTGAACAACGAGACGGGCTGCATCTTCCCCGTGGCGGAGACCGCCCGGCTCCTGCGGGAGCGGAAGTCCCACGCCCTGCTGCACTGCGACGCGGTGCAGGGCTTTTTGAAGGTACCCTGCGACCCGGAGGGCTGGGGTGTGGACATGATGAGCCTGTCCGCCCACAAGCTCGGCGGCCCCAAGGGTGTGGGCGCCCTGTACATCTCCGACCGGTTCCGCAATGTGCGGCCGCTGCTGCCCGGCGGCGGGCAGGAGCGGGGCCTGCGCTCCGGCACGGAGGCCACCGCCCAGATCGCCGGCTTCGCCAAGGCGGTGGAGCTGCGCCTGATGGACTATGACGCCAAGATCGCCCATATGACCGCCCTCCGTGACTACTGCCGGGAGAGGCTGCTGACCATCCCCGGCATGGTGCCGGTGGGCGGCGGCACAGCCCCCCACATTCTGGCGCTGTCGCTGGCGGGCTATCCCAGCGCCAACATCGTCACCGATCTGGGGGCGCAGGGCATCTGCATCTCCGCCGGCTCTGCCTGTCATCAGGGCAAGGCCAGCCATGTGGTGTCGGCGCTGGGGCTGGACAAGCGCACCGCCGCCGGCGTGATCCGCATCTCCTTCTCCCCCGACAACACCACATCGGACGTGGACGCCCTGTACGACGCACTGAAGGCACACCAAGCCGCCCGCTTTCCCATGCTGTGATAGACAATTATTTTTTTCTGAGGTGAATTATGTTTCAGGCTTTGAAGCGCGATAAAGGCTTCTACCGTTATCTGGCCGCTCTTACCGGTCCCATCGCCCTGCAGAACCTCATCACGTTCTCGCTGGGCCTCATCGATACCTTCATGGTCAGTAAGCTGGGCAACAACGAGATGGCGGCGGTGACCGCTGCCAACGTGCCGGTATTTCTGCTGATCTCCATCGTCTTCGGCGTCCAGTCCGGTGTAGGCATCCTCATCAGCCAGTACTGGGGGAAGAAGGATCTGACCAACATCAGCCGCGCCATCGGTGTGGCGGCCGGTCTGGGCGTGGCGCTGGCGCTGCTCGTTGCGCTGGTGCTGTTCCTGTGGCCGGTCGCGATCATGGATCTGCTCAGCAACAAGCACCACCTGTCCCTGCTGGGCGCGCCGTACCTGCGGCTCATCGGCTTTTCCTATGTGTTCAATATGCTCTCGTCCATTTATGTCAGCGCCCAGCGCAGCGTGGAGAACGCCGGCTTCGGCATGAAGCTGTTCGGTATGTCCACGGTGCTGAACACCGGCCTGAACTACCTGCTGATCTTCGGCAAGTGCGGCTTCCCCATGCTGGGTGTGGAGGGCGCGGCGCTGGCCACGCTGCTCAGCCGCGTGGCGGAGTTTGCCGTGTGCCTGTTCTGCGCCCTGCGCAGCAAGGTCATTCCGCTGGATCTGAAGGCGCTGCTGCGTCCGGGCTGGGAGATGCTGCGCCGGTTCGTCAAGTACGCCTCCCCCGTCATGGGCAACGAGCTGTTCTGGGGTCTTGGCAACAGCCTGCTGACGGTGGTTCTCGGCCACATGACCATCTCCGTGGAATTTCTGGCGGCCAACGCCGTCATGGGCAACCTGAACCGCCTGTTTCTCGTGGTGTGCTTCGGTCTGGGCGCCGCCACCGCCGTCATGGTGGGCAAGGCCATCGGCGAGGGGCAGAGCCGGGAGGAGCTGATGGCGCTCTCCAAGACGTTGTCGTGGGTCACGGTGGTGGTCGGTACGGTGCTGGCGGTGATCGCGCTGGTGCTGGTGCCGCTGCTGTTCCAGCCGGTGATCTTCCCGCTGTTTGAGCTGTATGACCTCAGCGCCCACCTCGCCACCACGCTGGCGGTAACGGGTTTTGCCTGCATCCCGCTGCACGCCTACTCCATCTCCGCCGTCACCGGTATCCTCCGGGCGGGCGGCGACGTATTCTGGTCCACGGCGCTGGATCTGGCGCCCCAGTGGCTGGTGGCGCTGCCCCTGACAGCGGTGCTGGCGCTGGTGCTGGACGCCGATCCGTGGTTCGTCTCCCTGGCCATTCAGGCGGAGAGCTTTATCAAATGCCCCATCTGCCTGTGGCGCGTCCGGTCGAAGAAATGGATCCACGACGTAACCCTGCCGGAGGGTGCGCGATGAGCAGCCTGTTCGTCTGTCCTCTGTGCGGTGAAAAGCTGACACGGCGGGAAAACAGCTATTTCTGCCCCAACGGTCACTGTCACGATGTGGCGCGGGAGGGCTACACCTACCTGCTGCCCGTGAACCAGAAGCACTCCAAGGCCCCCGGCGACGACAAGGCCATGGCCGCCGCCCGCAGCGCCTTTCTCTCCAAGGAGTACTACGCCCCTTTGCGGGATACGTTATGTCAACTTGCCGTCTCCCTGACCGGCGACGCGCCGGCGGTGCTGGACAGCGGCTGCGGCGAGGGGTACTACACCGCCGCCATCTACCGCGCCCTGTGCGATGCCGGGAAAACGCCCCGGATGGCGGGTACGGATATCTCCAAGTTCATCCTGCGGCTGGCCGCCAAGCGGGAGAAGGGTGTGGAGTTTGCCGTGGCCTCCTCCTATCACCTGCCGGTGGCGGAGGAGAGCATCGACCTGCTGCTCAACTGCTTTTCCCCGCTGGCCATCGAGGAATTCCGCCGGGTGCTGCGGCCGGAGGGCCACTTTCTGTATGTCGTCCCCTCCGCCATGCACCTGTGGGAGATGAAGCAGGTGCTCTACGACCACCCCTACCCCAATGAGGTGAAGGAGACGCCCTACGAGGGCTTCCGCTACGTCGCCATCCGCCATGTGGAGGATGTCATCCATCTGGACAGCCCCGCCGATATTCAGGCGCTGTTCGGCATGACCCCCTACTGCTGGAAGACGCCGAAAAGCGGCGTCGAAAAATTATGTAAACTTGATACGCTGGACTGCCGCATCGCCTTTGACGTCCACGTATTCCAACGGGAAGGTCGGTGAGCCCATGGAAAAAACCGCTGTACGCCCCCGCCGCCTCCGCAGGAGACGGCGCAGGCGGCTGCTGCCGCTGGTGATCCTGCTGGTCGTGCTGGCAGTCGCCGTACCGGTGGTACTGAGTCTGCTGCCCCATCAGCCCCCTGTCCGGGAGGAGCCTGACCCCCACGCGGGGCAGGTCTATGTCAACGACGGAGCCAACATGGTGTGGCTGACGCCCCACGACAATTTGCCGGTGAACCCCTTCACCGCCGCCGACTTCACCCGCACGGAGGACGGCGCATTGCATTACATCGGCATGACCGGTACCGTCCGGCTGGGCGTGGACGTGTCCGATTACCAGTCCAATGTGGCCTGGCAGCGGCTGGCGGCGCAGGGGGTGGAGTTCGCCATCCTCCGGATCGGCTATACCGGCTATACCAAGGGCGCGTTCCGCGCAGACAGCGCCTTTGCCCGGCATCTGCAAAACGCCCGTGCCGCCGGTCTGGACGTAGGCGTTTACTACTTCTCCCAAGCCGTCACCGTGCAGGAGGCCGCCGCCGAGGCCGCCCATGTGCTGCGTCTGCTGGACGGACAGCAGCTGGCGCTGCCGGTCTACTTCGACTGGGAGCCGGTGTTTGCCGACGATTCCCGCACCAAGGGCAACGACAGCCGCCTGACGGAGTGCGCCGCTGCCTTCTGCGGTGTCATCGAGTCCGGCGGCTATCAGGCGGGCATCTACCTCAACCGCCAGCAGGGGTATTACCGGTACGATCTGAGCCGTCTGGCGGACTACGCCCTGTGGGTGGCGGACTACAACGACTACCCCGATTTCTACTACGCCTTCGATATGTGGCAGTACAGTGACAGCGCCGTGCTGGACGGTATGCCCACGCAGGCGGATCTGGATCTGCTGTTCGTTCCCTCCCCCCGCAGCGCCCAAAAATAAGCGTGAAAAAACCACCCGTATGGGTGGTTTTTTGCGTCCTTATAAGATCACAGGTGCTTTTCCGGCGCCGTCATGTCCCGTGCGATGGCCTTGGCGTACCGCTCCTCCTCGCTGAACACGCAGCCGCAGTATTTCTGCATATAGAAGCCCAGCTCCCGCGCCTGCCGCTGTCCCTCCCGGAAGCCGGGGCGGAAATCCCGGTAGAGGAACGCCACGCCATACTGCGCCGCCAGCTCCTCCGCCGTCCGGCGCAGCAGCTCGTGATCCTGATAGGGGCTGACGAACAGCGTGCTGGTAAAGCTCTCGAAGCCGTGCGCCGCCGCGTAGCGGGCGGTCTGCTCCAGCCGCAGCCGGTAGCATTTCCCGCAGCGGTGATCCAGATCCTCTGCCACCAGACGACAGAACTCCCGCAGGCCGTAGTCCTCCTGCACGATCAGCTCCATGCCGATGGTCGGGGCGTAGGCCATCAGTGTATCCCGCCGCGCCTTATACTCCTGATAGGGGTGGATGTTGGGGTTGAACCAGTAGGACACCGGCTCGATGCCCTCTGCCCGCAGCTGCTGGATGCAGGACACGGAGCAGGGCGCGCAGCAGGTGTGCATCAGCGTTTTCATGCCTTTTTCTCTTTCTTGTCCCGACTGAACAGGCTCCGCAGCTTGCCGGCCATGCCGCCGCTCTGGTGCTGCACCACCGACAAAAAGCGATTGCGCACCTGCTGGAAGGGCATCTGCTCCATGGCGCGGAAGAACTGCTCCCGCTCTGCCGGGGCCTTCACCGGCTCCCGCAGCGCCCGGCAGCAGGATACCGCCTCCTCCAGCGTCCGATGCTCCCGCTCCAGCGGCAGCACGTCGAAGGTCTGGGCGCCCTTGGCGGTATTGACGAGCAGCATGGACACGCCGTTTTTCTTCTCCTCCGCCGTAAAGCTGCCGCTACCGAAATCCCCCAGCGTCAGGTCGCCGGGGCGGTCCGTGCTGGCGTAGGGACAGTGGTGACAGGCAGGGCGCATAAACAGCCGCCGGGTGATGCCCCGCCCCAGCTCGCACTTGCCCACCGGCGCGTCGTACCGGCCGCCGCCCTCGAATTTCACCCGGAACCGCCGCTCCCGATCCCCGTCGATCTTACCGCAGAACTCCACCGACACAGGGCGGTGCTGCTTGACGTAGGCCATGGACTTCACCAGCCGCTCCCACACGCCGGGGCTGCACACACCGCGGCACGCCACATCGCAGGTCAAAAGCCGCTCCGGATGCTCGCCCAGATAGCGGTACAGTCCGTCCACCTGACAGGGCGTGCCGGAGAACAGCACCTGCCGCCCCTGATCCAGATAGAGCCGCACCTGCTGATAGGCGTCGCCCATGTCGCTCTGCACCGGCTTCGAGCCCCGCAGACGGTGGAGCTCATGGACGTTTTTCACCGCCGTATGCACCACCCGCAGGTCGCCGTCCAGCGCCGCGCCGAATACCACGCCGCCGCCCTCCAGCACATACTCCGCCAGCGCGGAGAACGCGCCGCCGCTGGTGGACTCCCGCCGCACCGCCGGGTCGCGGTTCCACACGGCGAATACCTGCGGCGCCGTCCGATGCTCCCGCTGCTTCAGCACCGGACACACATGGGCGCAGTGTCCGCACTGGACGCAGCCGTCCGTTATCTCCGGGTAGAGGAATCCTTCTTTATCCGGCACCATGCGGATGGCCCCCTTGGGGCAGCCGCTGCTGCACGCACCGCAGCCCGTGCATCGGTCGCGGGGTGCAAGCTGGGGCATATTCACAGTCTCTGTCACGGTGTTCCGCCTCCTGACATTTTCTTGCCCGTATTGTACCACGCCGCCGTAAAAAACACAAGTTCGGCGCATTGTCCGTTTTTCGGGACACATCTCCTGCTATGATGGCTACACTGAAGCAAATGAGACACATCACAACAGCAGGAGGTATAGAGTATGCATAAGTTTTTCGATTATCTGGTACCGGAGCTTCCCGTCACCGTCATCCGCGACCTGCTGGGGTATATCCGCCGGTTTACGGCGCTGTTCAGCGACGGCGTTCCTGTGGAGGGGGTCATGGACGGCGTAGGCTTCTGCGCCACGGCGCAGGATCCCGGCAGCGTCCGTGTCCATTGGGTGCAGGTGGGCCGCCAGCGTATCCCGCTGGATGCCACTGTTTGAGCACCACACAAATACCCCGCAGGCAATGCCTGCGGGGTATTCCGTTATGTGTATGCCTCCAGCACGGCGGCGCAGTAGTCCCGGAACTCCCGCCGGATCGCCTGCGGCCCCACCAGCTCCGCCTGCGTCCCCAGCTGAAAGAGCCAGCCGAAGAAGGTGGGTCCCACCTCCACCGGCGCCGTCACCGCCACGCCGTCGCCGTCGGGCCGCAGGTGGGCGTCGGCGCCGAAGCGATCCATCACCACGTTGATGAGGCTCCTGTCGAACCGCAGCTGCACCGTCTCCGTCCTGCCGTTGTACATATCGAAGATGCGCCGCACATAGTTTCCCAGCTCAAAGCCCTCCGGCAGCGGGTCGCGGGCTGTATCCGTCACCGTCAGCCCCTCCATCCGATCCACCCGGTAGTGGCGATAGTCGCAGATGGCCGGGTCGTAGGCCACCAGATAGTAGTGCCTGTCCACGCACAGCGCCACCGGATTCGTCTCGTACAGCGCCCCGTCCCGGCGATAGGCCTTGCCGCCCTCCGCCGTCCAGTCGAAGTAGCGGAACGTCACCTTTTTTCCCTCGTTGATGGCGGTACTCAGGCCGTCCACGGCGTAGTACAGCCGCTCGTTGTGGGTCTTGACCCGGTTCACCACATACACCTGCCGCCGCAGCTGCCGGGCGTAGGGGCGGCTGGTCAGCTTTTCCAGCTTGCCGATCAGCTCCATGCTCTTGCTCTGGGTCAGGAAAGGCGACGCCTGCACCACGTCGATCAGCAGCTTCAGCTCCGGCAGCTGAAAATCCCGCTCCCCCAGAAAATACCCGTAGCTGCGGCTCTTTACCGACTGCACATCCATGCCGTACACCCGCAGCAGCTCCAGATCGTCGTAGAGGCTCTTGCGCTCGGCGCTGATGCCGCAATCCGCCAGATAGTCGATCATATCCTGTATGGTCTTGGGGTGCTGCTCGTCGGTCTGCTCCTGTAAATACCGTGCCAGATACAGCAGCTTCAGCTTTTTGTTGGCCATACCCGTTCCCTCCCGGTCTTTTTTTCTATTGTACCAGAGATCCCGCCGAAAGAAAACCATCTTTTTCCGCTTCCCGCTTTACACCGCCGCCGGTATGGGCTATAATGAAGTGTCATTCTGCGAAAAAGAAGGTGGAGCGTTGAAGGTGAATCAGATACGGGCGGGCGCCGTGCTGTCCTATGTGTCCATGGCGCTGAGCACCATCATCTCACTGGTGTACACGCCCATCATGCTGGAGCGTCTGGGTGACAGTGAGTTCGGCGTCTATCAGGCCGTCCTGCCCATCATCTCCTATCTGAATCTGCTGAGCTTCGGACTGGGCAGCGCCTATGTCCGGTACTATTCCCGCTTCCGCGCCACCGGCGATAAGAAGGGCTGCGCCAAGCTCAACGGTATGTTCCTCATCACCTATCTGGTGCTGGGCGCGGCGGTGCTGGTCATCGGCTTCGGCCTGTCCTACTGCGATGTAATCTTCGGCAAAAAGCTGACGGCAGAGGAGATCGCGCTGGCGGAAAAGCTGCTGCGGATCATGACGGTCAACGCCGCCCTGACCTTCCCCATCAGCGTCTTTGAGTCCCACGTCACCATCAACGAGCGATATCTGTTCCAGAAGATCGTGGCCATGGGCAAGCAGGTGCTCAACCCCCTGATCATGATCCCTCTGCTCATCATCGGCTACCGCTCCGTGACGCTGACCGTCGTCTCCCTGATCTTTACCATCCTCAGCGGCATCCTGAATATCGGCTACTGCCTGACGAAGCTGCGGATGCCCTTCTCCTTCCGCCGCTACGACTTCGGTCTGCTGCGGGAGATGTTCAGCTTCACGCTGTACGTCTTTATCAGCATTGTGGTGGATAACTTCAACTGGGCCATCGACCGGCAGCTGCTCACATGGTTTCAGGGCTCTACCTCCGTCACCGTGTACAGCATCGCCGCCCAGCTCAACACGTTCTACCTGGCCTTCGGCAACGCTATCTCCAACGTGATGACGCCCCGCGTCCACCGTCTGGTGGCGGAAAACGCCCCCATGCGCACGCTGGACGCCCTGTTCACCCGGGTGGGCCGCCTCCAGTTCATCCTGCTGGGCGGTATCCTGCTGGGCTTCGTGGCCATCGGGCAGTCCTTCGTGGTGCTGTGGGGCGGCGATGAGAAGTTCGCCGTGGACTACTGGGTGGCGCTGCTGCTGTTCTTCTCCTGCCTGTGGACCAACGTCCAGACAGTGGGCATCGAGATCCAGCGCGCCAAGAATATGCACAAGTTCCGCTCGCTGGTCTATCTGGGCGTGGCGCTGGGCAACGCCGCCATCTCCGTTCCCCTGTGTATCAAGTGGGAGGGGCTGGGCGCCGCCATCGGCACCGCCATCGCCACGCTGATCGGCAACGTGCTCCTGATGAACTGGTACTACTACCGCCGGATCGGCCTGAACATCCCCGGCTTCTGGCGGCACATCTTCCACCTGATGCCGGCCATGCTGCTGCCCGCCGCCACGGCGGTACTGCTGGCGCTGAAGGTACACCCCACCACCTATTGGCAGCTCATTCCGCCGGGTCTTATCTTCGTGGCGGTCTACGCCGTCTGTATGTGGCTGTTCGGCCTAAACCGCTACGAGCGTGGTCTTGTCACCGCGCCGCTGCACCGTATTTTCCACCACTGACAGAAAGGAGCGTCCCCCATGCCTACCAACGTCAAGTATATTGCCCGCGTCCTCACCGGCGTCCGCTGGAAGAAGCTGAACTACATCCTCGGCGTGGTCAAGGAGAAGTCCGGCCACAGCAAATTCACCACGTTTTTTGACATCCTCTGGTGCGCCGCCCGCTACGGTGCGGGGTACTACGACTACGCCATGTACGGCTTTTACGACCTGACCGGCAAGCAGCGGGACACCTATCTCACCCGCATCCGCAACCGCAAGGTCTTTGACCTGATGAACGACCCCGCCTACAACGACGATTTTGACGACAAGCTGCGCTTCAACGAGACGTTCCGCGCCTACCTGCACCGGGAGACGCTGAACGGCGAGACGGCTACCGCGCAGCAGATGGCGGATTTTGTGGCCGGACAGACATACATCTTCGCCAAGATCAACCATGGCGACAGCGGCCGCGGCGTGGAGCGCCTGCGGGTGGCGGACTTCGATTCCCCCGCCGCCATGCTGGCCTACATCCGTGAGAAGAAGATGGTGGTGCTGGAGCATCCGCTGCTCCAGCATCCCGATATGGCGCGGCTCCACCCCAACAGCGTCAACACCATGCGCATCGTCACGGATAACGTGAACGGGAACGTGACCATCGCCTATATCGTGGTGAAGATGGGTACCGGCGGCAGCGTGTGCGACAACTCCGGACAAGGCGGTATCCTCGCCCGCGTGGACGAGTCCACCGGCTGCATCCGCACCCCCGCCACCGACGATTATTTCCATGTCTACGACAAGCATCCCGACACCGGCATCCCGCTGGTGGGGTATCAGCTCCCCATGGTGCAGGAGGCCATCGCGCTGGCAAAGGACGCGGCGCAGGTGTTCCCCCGGATGGGTCATGTGGGCTGGGATATGGCCATCACCCCCGACGGCCCCGCCATTATCGAGGGCAACAACTTCCCCGGCACCGACCTGTGCCAGCTGGCACCGCTGTGGCCGGAAAAGACCGGTTTGTGGCCCTACTATAAACGGATTCTCAATTTGAAGTAAGGAGGCAGCGATCATGCGCAGAAACGAGCTGGAGCGGGACGAGCATTTCGCGTGGGAGGTGCTGCGAAAAGCGCACTATGCCACGCTGGCTATGACCGGCGCGGACGGTACGCCCTACTGCGTGCCTGTCAACCATGTGGCGGACGAGGCGTACCATGTCCTCTATTTTCACTGTGCCGGCGCGGGCGAAAAGTGGCAGCTTCTGGAAAAGGAGCCGCCTGTCTGCCTCACCGCCGTGTCCCGTATGTCCATCGTCCCCAACGAATTTGAGACGGCCTACGACTCCGCCGTGGTGCGGGGGCAGGCGCAGGTGGTCACCGACGAGGGGGAGCGCACCAAGGCGCTCCTGCTGCTGGTGGAAACGCTGGACCCCAAGGGTATGGGCGGCCTTGCCGCCTGTATGGAACGGTGCTTCGCCAACACGCAGATCGTGAAGATCGTCCCCCGGCAGATCACCGGCAAGCAATCTCATCCCTCACCCAAGCCCACCTTCGGCTGCGGTGAGCATTGAGTCTCCCAGACACAGAAAAGAGCGCTGTTCCGGAGGGAACAGCGCTCTTTTTCTTGTGTGGGGGTCATGCCTGCGGCGCAGGCTCCTCCGGCGTCTGCGCGGGCGTCTCCGGCGGCAGCACCTCCGTCGGCGCGTCCGCCGGTGCAGGCGGCGTCACCGGCACAGCAGCGGCAGCCTCCGCCTTGGCCGCCTCCTCCTGCCGGGCGGCCTCCCTCGCGGCAGCTTCGGCAGCAGCGGCCTCCGCCGCCAACCGCTGGTTCTCCGCCCGGTTGGCGGCCTTCTCCTCCCGCCGTGCATCCGCCGCAGCGAAAAACGCCTGCACCAGCGCCAGCAGCGTCAGAAACGCCACGATCCCGAAGCCCACCCAGCCGGCGGGCCGGATGCGGTAGAAGTCCCGGATGGTGAAATACTCGTCGTACATCCCCATGTAGTACAGCACCACGCCGCCTACGGCGCATACGATGCCCAGCAGCAGCTTCAAGGTCGCCTTGAACCGGTGCTTCTTCCGCCCGGCGAAGTAGGCGAGGACCAACACCGCCGCCGCCAGAAACAGTCCCGGCGACTGGCAGCACAGAATATATCCCAAGGTCTTGTCCAGCATTGTCTATCTCCTCCCGCTCACAGGCAGCACTTGCCGCGCCGGATGTATTTGCCCTCCGGCCCTGCCAGCACGCGGCCCTCGTTGACCGCCAGCTTGCCCCGCAGCCACACCTGCTTGACGGAGCCGCGGGTCACCACACCCTCGTAGGGGTTGTAGTCCGCGGCGCCCACCATGTCCTCGGCGCGGATGACGTGATCCGCCGCCGGGTCGTACACCACGATGTCCGCGTCCGCGCCCTCGGCGATGACACCCTTGCGGGGGAACATCCCGTACAGCTTGGCGGGATTCTCCGCCAGCACGCGGCACATGGCGGCCAGACTGATCTTCCGGGTGGTCACGCCGAAGGTGTACACCAGCTCGCCCCGGGTCTCCACGCCGGGCAGACCGCCGGGAATGGTGGTAAAGTCCTCCCGCCCCGCCAGCTTCTGCGCCGTGGTGAAGCTGCAATGGTCGGTGGACACGGTCTGCACCTCGCCCCGGCGGATGGCCTGCCACAGCGCCCTGCGGTCCGCCGCCTTGCGGATGGGCGGGGCGCAGACGTACTTGGCCGCCTGTAGCCAGTCCTCGTTGTCGTACACGCTGTCATCCAGCACCAGATACTGGGGACACGTCTCCACATAGACCTTCTGTCCCCGCCGCCGCGCCGCCTCGATCTCCCGCAGCGCCGCCGCGTTGGTGGTATGTACGATCACCACGGGGATGTCCACGGCCTCCGCGATGTGCAGCAGCCGTCCCACGGCCTCCGCCTCCAGAAAGTCCGGCCGCGTCCGGGGGTGGCTGCCCACGCTGCCCTGCTCGCCGGCGGCCTTCTTCTCCTCGATGAGGGCGTCGATGACCCCGGCGTTCTCACAGTGTACGCCGCAGATGCCGCCCTTCTCCTTCAGCTTTTTCAGCGCCTTGTACATCAGCTTGTCCCCGATCATCATGGCCGGGTATGTCATGTACATCTTGAACGAGGAGATGCCCTCGGCGTACATATCGTCGATCTCGCTTTCAATGGTATCGTTCCAGTCGTCGATGGTCATGTGGAAGCCGTAGTCGCAGGCGCACTTGCCGTCCGCCTTCTTATGCCACAGCCGCAGACCGTCGTGGAGCGTCTCACCCTTGTTGGGGCAGGCGAAATCCACGATGGTGGTGGTGCCGCCCCGCAGCGCCGCCCGGGAGCCGGAGGCAAAATCGTCCGCCGTGGTGGTGTTGCACACATCCAGATCAAAATGGGTGTGGGCGTCGATAAAGCCGGGCATCAGCAGCATACCGGCGGCGTCCACGATCTGCGCATCGTCCGCATGAATCTCCCGCGCCACCCGCCGGATCTTCTCGCCGTCCACCAGCACATCCGCCCGCCGCGTGCCCTTGCCGGACACCACCGTGCCGTTCTTGAATAATACTCTCATCCCGGTGCCTCCTGTCCTCTTTTGTAGGTTTGGCGCTATTATAGCACCTTCTTTTCCCGGTGGCAACTACCTCCACAGCCGGATATAGCCCCCATCCCGCAGCTGCTTGACCAGCAGCAGAAGCACCGGCGCCAGCACCATGCCCGCCACGCCCGCCGCGCAGAAGCCCACATACATGGCCGCCAGCGACGCCAGCGGCGGCAGCCCCGCCTGGGCCGCCACCAGCTTCGGCTCCAGCACGCTGCGCACCACAGAGATCACCGCGAACAGTGCCAGCAGCGCCGCACCCTTTGGCACGTTTCCCAGCAGGCACTCCACCGCCGCCCACGGCGCCAGCACCGTCCCCGTCCCGAACACCGGCAGCGCGTCGATCAAGGCGATCAGCGCCGCCAGCAGCAGGGCGTACTCCTGCCGGATCAGCAGCAGTCCCACCAGCAGCTGGCAGAATGTCACCGCCAGCAGGATACATTCCGCCTTCAGCCACTTCCCCAGCGTGGCGAACACGCTGGCCTTCACTCCTCTGGCTCTGTCCAGCTCCGCCCCCAGCTGCCGCCGGAAAAAGGCCATCACCTCCGGGTAGGCGCTGAGGGTGAAGAACACTGCCAGCACCGTGGTGCCGCAGGCCAGCAGCACCCGGGGCAGCGCCCCCATGATCCGCGCCGCACCCTGCAAAACGGCGGTGGAGAGCTGTCCCGCCAGACGGGACACCGCCTCCGGCAGACCCATCAGCAGCCCCTGCGCCGTCCGTCCCACCCCCTCCGGGCAGGCGGCGCAGAAGCTCTCCAGCCGCCGCTCCAGCGACGCCAGCGTATCCGGCAGCGCCGCCAGCAGAGCCGGGAGGGACGACACCAGCGATACCGCCTGCTCCACTACCTGTACCGCCAGCACGATCAGCACCGCCAGCAAACCGCCCACCAGCACCAGCGTCAGCACCGCCGCCGTAAAGCCCCGCCGCAGGTGCAGCCTCCGGCGCGCCGTCTCGATCAGCGGCTCCAGCAGCGACGCCGCCCCCAGCGCCAGCAGAAACGGCAGCAGCCACACCAGCGCGTACCGCAGCGTCAGCCAGCCCACGCCGGCCACAGCCGCCCACCAGATCAGTTGAAACAGCAGCTCCCTCCGCCGCCTCATGGCGTTCGCCCCCCTTTTTCACAGACTTTTTACAATTTTTTTCTTGTCATCCCCGCTTTCCTGTGATAGTATTACCTCATAATTTACAAATGTACACATTACGCGGACACCTTGGAGGAAATCATGGAGAAGAAGAAATACTATCTGGTCTCGGCAGAGGCGCTGCCGGAGGTCTTTATCAAGGTCGCGGAGGCCAAGCGTATGCTGCAGGTGGGCGAGGCCGCCACCGTGGGCGAGGCCGCCCGCATGGTGGGCATCAGCCGCAGTGCCTTTTACAAGTATAAGGACGCCGTCCAGCCCTTCCAGAATATGCGGGCGGGCCATATCATCACGTTCTACGCACTGCTAAAGGATATTCCCGGCGTGCTGTCCAATTACCTGTCTATTTTTGCCAATTCCGGCGCAAATATTCTCACCATCAACCAAACCATCCCCACCAACGGCTGCGCCGGCGTGACCATCTCCGCCGAGACCAGCGAGATGGTGGACGCGCTGGAGGAGCTGATGTCCCGCGCCGCCTCCGCCGAGGGCGTGCTGAAATTCGAGATTTTGGCAGGCTGAACCGCCGTACACAAAAGAGCAGCGCCCTGTTTTGACCGCAAAAAAAGAACCGCCGCAGGAGATCCTGCGGCGGCTCTTTTTTGTTTTGGCTCAGTTGTACAGGTAGGCGTACTTGTCGCGGATGGTGACGATGAGCGTCTCCAGCTCGGCGGGCAGCTCGTTCTTCCCGGACAGATCGTAGTCCTTCGGCTCGCCGAAGGTGCGGACGCGCACCTTGTCGCCGCCCAGGAACAGCACACCGGCGTTGTGGGAATCCGTCATATCCTCGGCGGTCTGGAACAGGGTGAACTTGTCGTGGCACGGCTCGGAGGCGTAGGGGCAGAACTGGGTGCAGTTGCCGCACTCGTTGCACATCTTGTCCACATGGACGATCTGGTGGCTGCCGTCGGCCATGCGGATGGCCACATTGGCGCGGTTGGGGCAGGAATCCACGCAGTTCTCACACACGGTGGCGCACTGGAGGCAGCGCTCGCCCTCCCGGCAGACGCACCCGCTCATGGTCAGAATCCCCTTCTTGGCCTCGGCGTCCGCCTTGGTGACGTAGGCCTGCTCCGGGATGTCGTAGGTGTGTGCGGTGCCGATGACCGCCTCGGCAAAGGCGGCGGCGTCGGCAATGCCCTCCACCACGGTGGCGGGGCCACGCTTGGCGTCACCGGCGGCGTACACGCCGGCCACGTTGGTCTGGAAGGCGGGACGGCCCTTCTTATCCAGCTCGATGCCGTTGGCGGCCATCAGAGCATCGTCCACCTGCTCGCCCACGGCGGAGATCACCAGATCGCAGGGGATGTGGAAGAACTCACCGCTGCCCACGGGACTGCGGCGGCCGGAGGCGTCCGCCTCGCCCAGCACCATCTTCTCACATTGCAGCACGCCGTCGGCCTGCTTGACGGGGGCGGCCAGCTCGGCAAATTCCACGCCGTCCGCCAGTGCCAGCGCCAGCTCATGCTCGTCGGCGGGCATATACTTGCGGGTACGGCGGTACACCAGCGTCACGTGCTCCGCGCCGCTGCGCTTGGCAAGGCGCGCCGCGTCCATGGCGGTGTTGCCGCCGCCGATAACGGCGATATTCCCGGCCACGCCGATGTTGCCGGCCTTCACGCCCTTCATCCACTGGATGGCGCCTGCCACATCGCCGGCGATATCCAGCTTGCCGGGCTTCCACGCGCCCACAGCCAGCAGGATGTGGGTGTAGCCCATCTTCTTCAGCTCGTCCACGGAGGGGGCGGGCGCGCCGCACTTGACCTCCACGCCGTAGCGCTCCATGAGGGCGATATCCTTCTCGATGACCTCGTTGGCGATGCGGAAGCCGGGGATCACATGGCGGGGTACGCCGCCCAGACAGCTCTCCCGCTCGAAGATCGTCGTCTCGATACCGGCTCTGCCGCAGAAGTAGGCGGCAGCGATGCCGGTGGGGCCGCCGCCGATGATGGCGACGCGCTTGCCCTCCACCTTAGCGGGGGTCTTGATGGAGGCTATCAGGGCGTTGTAGCCCTTCTGCGCCGCCAGCAGCTTGGTATCCCGGATGCGGACGGACTCGTCATAGAAATTGCGGCTGCACTTGGTCTGGCACCGGTGGGCGCAGATGGTGCCGGTGATAAACGGCAGCGGGTTCTTCTCGGTGATGAGCTTCAGCGCCGGGCCGTACAGTCCCTTATTGCACAGCTCCATATACTCGGGAATATCCTGCGCGATGGGGCAGCCGCCCTTGCAGGGCGCGGTGAAGCAGTCGATCCAAGGCACCTGCTTCTCGCTCTTGCGGCTGGGCAGGGGCTTGATGGGCTTGACATGGTGGACGTCGGTGTGGCTGGCGCTGCTCATATCGCAGATAGCCTGCGTATCCGTGCCGGCAAAGGGCTTATACGCCATAGGCTCCACCTTCTCCACCATCTGGTGCAGACGGTTGTAGCCGCCGGGCTTGAGGATGGTGGTGGCCACGGTGATGGGCCAGATGCCCGCCGCGAACAGCTTGTCGCAGTTGAAATACTCCGCGCCGCCGGCGAAGGAGATCCGCATCTTGCCCTTGAACTGGCGGGAGATGCGGTGGCACATCTCGATGGTCAGGGGGAACAGGCTGCGGCCGGACATATACATCTCGTCGTTGGGCAGCTCGCCCCGGGTGGTGTCCACGGGGAAGGTGTTGGAGAGCTTCAGGCCGAACTCCAGCCCCTTGCTGTCCGCCAGCGCCTGCAGCCGCTCAAACATGGGAACGGCGTCGACCCACTGCAGATCCTCGTTGAAGTGGTGGTCGTCAAACACGATGTAGTCGTAGCCCATGCCGTCCAGAATGCGCCGCGCCGTCTCGTACCCCAGAATGGTGGGGTTGCACTTGACGAAGGTGTGCAGGTGCTTCTCGGTGATGAGGTAGGAGGCGATGCGCTCGATCTCATCCGGGGGACAGCCGTGGAGGGTGGAGACGGTGACGCTGCGGCTGACGCGGGGGGAGATACCGTCGATATAGCCGCTCTCCGCGGGGAACAGCTCCTTCAAAACCGCCTTGCACTCGCCGAAGATGGCGGTCTTGTTGGCGTCCATCATGCCGTCGATATAGGTGTTGACCTTCTCGCCCTTGATGCCCTCCAGATCGTAGCCCACGGACATATTGAACACGAAGCCGTCGGGATCGCCGAAGCCATAGACCTTGCTCAGCACCTTCAGGGCGCACCACGCCTTGATGTACTCGTCCATGGCCTGCGGCACGGTCAGCTCGGTGGACCACTCCTGGTTATAGCCCTCGTCGTTGGCGAGGATGCAGGGGCGGGGGACGCAGGCGGCCAGATCGGCGCCGTCCATCTTCTGGACGGTCTTGACCTCGAAGAACCGGGCGCCGGCCATATAGGCGGCGATGATGTTCTGCGCCAGCTGGCTGTTGGGGCCGGCAGCGGGGCCGAAGGGCGTCTCGATGCGCTCGCCGAAGATGGGCAGGCTCTTGCCCGTGGCCTTATAGGCCTTGCGCACACCGAAGATCTCGCCGGACGCGGCGTATTCCTCCACCACCCAGTTCATCAGGGACTTGAACGGGATGGGATACATTTTCTCAGACATAGGTCATCCTCCTTTGTGGTGATCGTTGGTGTCTCAATAGGTGCGGTGGTTCAGGTCGCCCCACAGCTTCTTGGCGGCCTCGAGGATGTGGGCGTTCTCCGCCTCCTCGTCGATACCCACCAGCACGCGATCCTGCATCAGCACCTTACCGGCGGCGATGGTGGTCTGGCACTGGCGGCCGGTCATGCCGAAGATCATGTGGCCGTCGATGTTCTCGTCGGAGAACGGGGTGAACGGCTTGTAGTCCATGACGATGATATCCGCCGCCGCACCGGCCTTCAGCACGCCCAGCTCGTCGGGGAAGTACCGCGCGCCGATCTTGGCGTTGTTGTGGAACAGCATATCCGTGACCTCGCACCAGCCCACATTGGGCAGGCAGTTCTGGCTCCGCTGGGAGCACAGCGCCACCTTCAGGCTTTCCAGCATATCGTTGGTATAGGCGTCGGTACCCATGCCCAGCAGGATGCCCCGCTTGTGGAGCTGCAAAACCGGGCAGATGCCGATGGCGTTGCCCATGTTGGACTCGGGGTTGTTCACCACCATGGTGCCGGTCTCCTTGATGAGGTCCATCTCGGCGGTGTTCACATGGATGCAGTGGCCGAGGATGGTCTTTTCGCCCAGAATGCCGTGATCCTGCAAACGCTGCACCGGGCGGCGGCCGTAGTTCTGGAGGGAGTCGTACACATCGTTCATACCCTCGGAGACATGGATGTGGTAGCCGGTACGGCCGTTGTTGGCGGCCACCATGCGGTCAAAGGTCTTGTCGGAGATGGTGAACAGGGCGTGGCCGCCGAACATGGCCGCCAGCATGGGGTCGCGGTTCTTCTCGCACTCGGTGATGAAGTCCGCATTCTCCTGAATGGCTTGCAGGCACTTCTCCTCGCCGTCACGGTCGGACACCTCGTAGCACAGGCAGGAGCGAAGCCCCAGCCGCTTGCTCTCCTCGGCAATGGTGTGCAGGGTGCCGGGGATCTCGCCGTAGCTGGCGTGGTGGTCGAAGATGGTGGTGACGCCCTGCTTGATGGAGTCCATATACAGGGCAGTGGCGCTGGCGCGGGTACCGTCCATCATCAGGTGGCGGTCGATGGCCCACCATGTGCCATCCAGCACCTCATAGAAGTTGGTGGGGTTGTTGCCCACGATGCTCAGGCCACGGGCCAGCGCGGAGTAGATGTGGGTGTGGGCGTTGATGAGGGCGGGCATGATGACGCCGCCCTTGGCGTCGATGATGTGGGCGTCGGCGTATTTGGCGCGCAGAGCGGCCTCCTCGCCTACCTCTACGATCTTCGTACCCTCATAGGCCACCGCGCCGTGCTCATAGTAGCCCTTCCCGCCTGCGTCACGGGTAATGAGGCGGCCATTTGTCACTAAGTTCATGGTATTACCTCCCGTAAAAAAGTATTTTCCATCGACTATCACCGGTAAAACAAAGTGTATCAAACCGAAAGCCGGTTTGATACACTCAAGCAGCAGCCGAGTGATAGTTGCAGCCCGTGCGCGAAGCACTTCCTTACAGCTACCATTCTTGGATTGTCGTCTATATTTTACAGGACAGCACCGGAAAAATCAATCTTTTTTTGCCGTCTCTCACAATTTTTTTGCTTCTGCCCCCGCCTGTGTGCCGCCGCGCCATGACCGCAGCGGCGGAATTTCTTGCAAAACCCCTTCCCCCGCGCTACAATGGACGTACTACGAGCATCGGAGGGATCTTCCATGGAACAGCTCACCGTCCAACTGCAAAACGCCGCCTATCCCGTGTATATCGGCGATGGTCTTCTGTCGCAGGCCGGTACCCTGCTGCGCAGTGCGTCCAACGTCGCCCGCTGGGCGGTGGTGGCCGATGAGAACGCCGCCAGGCTATACGGCGATACGGTGCTGGACAGCCTCCGCGCCGCCGGACTGGACGCGGCGCTGTACCCCGTCCCCGCCGGTGAGAGCGCCAAGGCCCTGCCCGTCTACGAGGAACTGTGCCGCCGCATCCTGCGCGGCGGCTTTGACCGCACCTGCGGCGTGGTGTCGCTGGGCGGCGGCGCCTGCGGCGATCTGGCGGGCTTTGCCGCTGCCACGCTGCTGCGGGGCGTAGCGCTGGCCCATATCCCCACCACCCTGCTGGCGCAGGCGGACAGCGCCATCGGCGGCAAGACCGGACTGGATCTGCCGGAGGGCAAGAACCAGCTGGGCGCGTTCTGGCAGCCCTCCCTTGTGCTGTCCGACCCGGCGTGTCTGGCCACACTGCCCCCCCGCCAGCTGTCCTCCGGCATGGCGGAGGTCATCAAATGCGCCTGTATCGCGGACGCCGCCCTGCTGGACTATCTGGAGGAGACGCCCCGACCCGACCCGGAGAAACTCATCGCCGCCTGCTGCCGGGTAAAGGCCCGCTGCATCGCCGCCGATGAGCGGGACGACGGCCCCCGCCGCCTGCTGAACTTCGGCCACACCTTCGGCCACGTCTACGAGGCCGCCGGAGGCTACGCCGCCTACACCCACGGCGAGGCGGTGGCTGCCGGCATGACCCAAATGCTCCGCTGGCAGATCGCCCACGGCTTCGGCGGCGATTTCCTGCTGGCACGGCTGGAGCGGCTGCTGGCGCGGTTCGGCCTGCCCACCGCCATCGACTGTGACGGCGACACCCTGCGCCGTTACCTGACCCACGACAAGAAAGCCGCCGGCAGCCGCATCACCGTCGTGGTGACGGAGCGCCCCGGCGAGGGACGGCTGGAGGAGCTCCCGCTGGAGAGCCTGTGGGAGGATATGCCATGATCCTGCGTCTGTACCCCTCCCGGCTCCGCGGCACCGTATCCGTGCCGCCGTCCAAGAGCCTGCTCCACCGGGAGCTGATCTGCCGCCGTCTGGCGGGACAGACCACGGCGCTGCCGCCCCACCCTGCCGACGACATCCGGTACACGGCGGCGGCGCTGGCACAGCTGGACATCCCGGCCCCCACGGTGTACTGCGGCGACAGCGGCAGCACCCTGCGCTTCTTGCTGCCGCTTTTTATGGCGCTGGGCAAGCTGGACGCGGTGTTCACCGGCTCTCCCCGGCTTTTGCAGCGTCCCATCCCCGCCGATCTGGGGCTATGTCCCACGGCGGCGGGTCTGACGCTGACCCGCCCCCTCCGCAGCGGCACATGGACGCTGTCTGCTGCCGCCACCTCCCAGGTGGTCAGCGGCCTTCTGATGGCGCTGCCGCTGCTGCCGGAGGCGTCCGATATTATGTTAACAGAAAAACCGGTGTCCCGCCCCTATCTGGATATGACCTGCCGCGTCCTGCATCACCACGGCATCGCCGTGGCGGAGACACGCAGCGGCTACCACATCGACGGCGGACAGACCTACCGCCCCGCCCCGCTGCTGACGGCGCCGGACTGGTCAGCGGCGGCCTACTGGCTGGTGCTGGCCCGCGTACAGCAGCAGCGCGCCTCCGGCGGGATGCCGGATGAACTGCGTGTGACGCTGCACGATGCGCAGGCAGAGGATACACCCCTTTCATGTGGGACATCCTCCGGCTGGCAGGGCGACTCGATCATTGAGGAATACCTGCGTGATGTACCGCAGACCGTGGATCTGACCGATACCCCCGACCTGCTGATGCCCTTGGCGCTGTATGCGGCTCTGCAGCCGGGGCGCACCACCCGCTTCACCGGCTGCGGCTTCCTCCGGGGCAAGGAGAGCGACCGCCCCCACGCCGTGGCGCAGGTGCTGCACACGCTGGGCGCGCAGGTACAGGAGGCAGCAGACAGCCTTGTCATCACAGGCGTTTCCGGTCTGCACGGCGGCTGCGTGGACAGCTTCGGCGACCACCGTATCGCCATGCTGGCGGGCTGCGCCGCCATGCTGGCGGATGGCCCCGTCACCCTGACCGGCGGGGAGCAGGTGGCGAAATCTTACCCCGATTTTTGGAAAGATATGGCAGCTCTTGGCGGCAGAACGGAGGTGCTGGAGCCATGATGGAATACACACTGTTCGGAGAGTCCCACGGCCCCGCCGTAGGTGTTCTCCTGCAAAATGTACCGGCGGGACTGCCGGTGGATGACCAGCTGATACAGGCGGATCTCCTGCGGCGCAGGGCCTCCGGTGACCTGGCCACCGGGCGGCATGAAGCGGATGAGGTGGAGTTCCTCTCCGGCGTGTTTCAGGGAAGGACCACCGGCGACGCGCTGGTGGCGGTGCTGCGCAACCGCGACGTCCGCTCCGGTGACTATGCGGCCCTGAAGGACACACCCCGCCCCGGTCACGCCGACTATGCCGCCTTTGTCCGCGCCGGCGGACACAACGACTACCGGGGCGGTGGGCGGTTCTCCGGACGGCTGACCGCGCCGCTGACCGTGGCGGGCAGTCTGGCAAAAACATACCTGCAAACGCAGGGCATCACGGTAAATGCCCGGATCGTGGAAGAGGAAGCTCTGCGGCAGCGTGCCGCCGAAGCCCGCGAAGCCGGTGACAGCGTGGGCGGCCGCATCCGCTGTACCGTTACCGGCGTTCCCGCCGGATTGGGCGGCCCCGACTGGCGGGACACGGTGGAATCGGAGATCAGCCGCCATGTGTTCGCCGTCCCCGCTGTGAAGGCCATCGGCTTCGGCGATGGAGAGGGCTTTGCGGCGCTGCGGGGCAGCGAGGCCAACGATGCGTTCTATACGGACGGCGCGTCTGTCTATACGAAAACCAACCGCACCGGCGGCATCAACGGCGGCGTCACCAACGGCATGGACATCGTGTTCACTGTCACGTTCCGGCCTACGCCGTCCATTGCAAAGCCGCAGGAAACGGTGGATCTGCGCCGGATGGAGAACACCACCGTCACCGTGGGCGGGCGGCACGACAGCTGCGTGGTGCTGCGGGCAGCCCCGGCGGTGGAGGCGGCGGCGGCGCTGGCCGTCTGCCGTCTGCTGCCCGCCGACAGCGATACGCTGACGGGACTGCGCCGCCAGCTGGACGATGTGGACGAGCAGATGACCGCCCTGCTGGCGCGGCGGCTGACGCTGGCCGGAGAGATCGGGCGCGTCAAGGCGGCGCAGGGTCTGCCGGTGCTGGACGAGGCGCGGGAGGCAGCGGTGCTGGCCTCCCGGGGCGACCTGCTGCCCCAGCGGCGGGCGCAGGGGGAGCGGCTGTTCCGGCTGCTGATGGCGGAAAGCCGGGAGGAGCAGGAGCGCCATGGGTGATTTGATCCTTATCGGGCTGCCCGCCAGCGGTAAGACCACGGTGGGCCGTCAGCTGGCGCGGCGGCTGGATATGCCGTTTTTCGACTGCGACGAGGCCATCGAGGCCGCCGCAGGCTGCTCTGTATCTGACATATTTGCCCGGTACGGCGAGTCATATTTCCGGCAATTGGAGCACCGGACGCTGGAGACGCTCTGCCGTAAGGAGAGCTGCGTCATCGCCACCGGCGGCGGCGCGGTGCTGCGGGAGGACAACCGCCTGCTGCTGCGGTGCAGCGGCACGGTGTTCTGGCTGGACAGGCCGCTTGCCGATATTATGTCTACTGATTTTCAGACGGGGCGTCCCTTGCTGACAGCGGGGCGGAAGGCGCTGGAGCGTCTGGCGGCGGAGCGGCGGGCGCTGTACGCCGCCTGCGCCCACTATCGTATCGCAGAACCCCTGTTGGAGCTGGCAATCTCGCAAATCGAGGAGATCTGGAAAGGAGCGCGTCCATGAAGCTGCTGATATTGAACGGCCCCAATCTCAACCTGTTGGGCAGCCGCGAGCCGGCCATCTACGGCTCGGAGAGCTATGAAGCGTTATGTCAACGAATACAGCGTCACGCCGCCGCCATCGGCTGTACGGTGACGCTGCTGCAAAGCAACCACGAGGGGGCGCTGATCGACGCCATTCAGGGGGCGCAGGGCGTATACGGCGGCATCGTCATCAACCCCGGCGCCTACGCCCATTACAGCTACGCCATCTATGACGCGCTGCGGGCGGTGGACGTCCCGGCGGTGGAGGTGCATATCTCCGATATCACGGCGCGGGAGCCGTTCCGGGCGGTGTCCGTCACCGCGCCCGCCTGCGTCAAGACCATCTGCGGCCACGGGCTGCGGGGATATCTGGAGGCCATGGACTATCTGAAGGAGACGGTGCGCCCATGAAGCAGCTGTTTGTGATCGGCGACCCGGTAGCACACAGCCTGTCGCCGCTGCTCCATCAGGCCATGATCGACCAGACCGGTGCGGCGTACCGCTACGACGTGCGGACGGTGCGCCCGGAGGAGCTTCCCGCCTTTGTCCGATGGGCCAAGGACGGCGGCTGCGCCGGCTTCAACGTGACCATGCCCCACAAGGAGGCCATCCTCCCCCTGCTGGATGAGGTGGACACGACGGCGGCTTCCTGCGGCGCGGTGAACACCGTGTGCATCCGGGAGGGACGCGCCATCGGACACAACACCGACGGCACGGGCTTTCTGGACAGTCTGGCCGGGCAGGGCTTTTACCCGCAGGGTCGGACGGTGCTGCTGCTGGGCGCAGGCGGCGCGGCCAAGGCCGTAGGCCACGCGCTGGCGACAGCCGGTGCAGGTAGGATCATCGTGTGCGCCCGCCGCTTGGAGCGCGCCGCGGCGCTGGCGGCACAGCTCCCCGGCTGCGGGGAGGGCATCGTGCTGGCGCAGGACGCCATACAGCAGGCGGCGGCCGCGTGTGACCTGCTGGTGAACGCCACACCGCTGGGCATGGTGGGCAGTCCGGCCTTTGCCCGGCTGGACTTTTTGCAGGCCATGCCGCCGCACGCCGTGGTGTACGATCTGGTCTACCATCCCCGGCGCACGGCGCTGCTGGAGGCGGCGGCGCGGCAGGGGCTGCGGACGGTAGGCGGTATCGACCTGCTGATCCGGCAGGCGGTGCGGGCGTTCACCTTCTTCACCGGCGAGACGCCTGACACAGCGGCGCTGTACGCGGCGCTGCACGAGCCGCTGGGCTTGGCATAGTGGTTTACATAAAAATAACCGTGCCTTGCGGCACGGTTATTTTTATGTGTTTCGGTTGCAGCCGTCACGCCAGAATATCCGTCAGGTCGTTCAGGCCCATGGACTGGGCGATGACCAGCACATGGTCGCCCTCCTCTATGGTGGTCAGGCCGCCGGGAATGATGGTCACGCCCTCCCGGACGATGGCGGCCAGCAGCACGCCGCTGCGCAGGTCCAGATCCTTCAGCGGAATGTGCAGCAGGCGGTCGGAGGGCCCGGTGGCCAGGAACTCCAGCGCCTCCACCTGTCCGCCCAGCAGCTTGTACAGCGACTCCACGGTCATGCCCTCGGAATTGGCCAGCGCACGGACATAGCGGGTGATCTGGTTGGCGATGATGTCCTTGGGGCTGATGATGCTGCCCAGACCGGTGTCCTGCAGCAGCTCCATGTAGTTGGGGCGGGTCATCTTGGCCAGCACCTTCCGCACACCGGCACGGCGGGCGGACATGGCCATCAGCAGGTTCTCCTCGTCGCGGCCGGTCAGGGACACGAAGGCATCGGCGCCGAAGATGTTCTCCGCCTGAATGAGATCGTTGTCCGTGCCGTCGCCCTCGATGATCATGGCGTCCGGCAGGTGCTGGGACAGGGTCAGGCACTTCTCATGATCCTGCTCCACGATGCGGACATGGGTGCCGGTGTGCGCCAGCTCCCAGTACAGGTACATACTGATGCGGCTGCCGCCCAGCATCGCCACCGTCTTGACCCGGTGCAGCGTGCGTCCCATGGCCTTGAGCATTTTTTGCAGCTCCGTCTTGGTACCCACCATATACAGCCGGTCGTCGGCCTGCGGCACAAAGGAGCCGTTGGGGATGATGCACTCGTCGCCCCGCTGGACAGCGCAGATCAGCACATTGGCCTTGCGGTCGCCGTGGGATTCCCCCAGACTGCGACCCACAAGGAAATCCCCCTGCTGCGCCTGTAAGCCGATCATGTCGATGAGGCCGCCGGCAAACGGCTCCACGGAGATGGCAGCGGGGAAGCTGAGGATACGGGCGATCTCCTGCGCCGCCGCCAGATCGGGGTTGATGACCATATCCAGTCCGATCTCCCGCTTGAGGATATCCGCATCCCGGCGGTACTCGGTGTTGCGGACACGAGCGATGGTGTGGCGGGCGCCCAGACTCTTTGCCATCAGGCAGCAGACCATATTGGTGTCGTCCACGCCGGTGACGGCGATGACCAGATCCGCCGAACGGACACCGGCATCCATCAGTACGCTGATGGACGCGCCGCTGCCGTGGATGCACATGACATCCAGCGTGTTGTCCGCCTTGGCCAGATGGGCGATCTCGTTGTCCACCATGACGATGTCATGCTTTTCCTGCTCCATCTGGCGTGCAATGGCGTATCCCACCTTACCGCAGCCTACGATAATGATCTTCATGCTTCCTCCTCCCCTCCCGACGGGGGCGCGGCTTTTTTCTTTTGCTGGGCCAGAGCTGCCGACAGCTCCGCGCCCAAAATCAGTACCTGCCCGGACATATACAACCACAGCAGCACCACCACGATGGTGGCGATAGAGCCGTAAAGCCGCGCATATTGGGCCACGTTCTCCACATAATAGGAAAATGCCATACTCAGCAGCATCCACGCGGCAAGGGAGCTGCCCACACCGGGCAGCACCTCCCGCAGGGGACGGCGCTGGCCCAGCGCCAGCTGATACAGAAGTCCCAGCGAGATGGCCATGACGAGGGCCAGGATCACAAAGCGCAGATAGCCCCACACACTGATGAATGTCTCCGACAGAGGCAGCAGGTGGGATAAAAAGTGCAGGGCGCGGCGGCCCATCACCACCAGCAGCAGCGTCAGACCGATGACGACGATCATCCAGATGGTGAACAGCAGGTTCCGCAGCTGTCCCAGCAGGATATTCTCCGGCGAGCTGCGGTGAAACGCCTTACGCAGCGAGTGCATCAGGCAGCCGGTGGAGCGCATGGGAAACCAGATGGAAAAAACCAGACTGAACCACAGCAGCTGGCGGCTCTGGTTGGCGGCCACATACTCCAGATAGGAGCGCACCACACCCACCACGTCGGATGGCAGCAGAGGCGCCAGCACCGCCGTGATACTGTCGATATCCAGCTCCAGAATACCCAGCAGCGTGCTGACGAAGATCAGCAGCGGAAACAGGGCAAACAGCAGATAGTATGTCAGGGCCGCGCTGTCCCGGGCCACATCGTGGGCGTAGTACCGGCGGACCATGTCCTCCGCCAATCGTCCCACGCGGGTCTTCGGCGTATAGAGTGTCGGTGTTTTCATAAACAGAGTTCCCTCCGAATTTTTATTGTAACACAGTGCGCTGCAAATTAAAAGGGGCATTTACGGCATCCAAATCCCGCATTGGAAGCATCCGCTTTCCGCTATGCACGGCTTCTGCATAAATTCCAATTTGCATTTTATTATTTTTTTGTGAATTTTCACTTTTCCTATTGGCTTATGCGGAAATCCGTGCTATACTTATTGCATAGCAATTGGAAATTCTTTACAGAAAAGTGAGGTTCTGATATGGATAATCTTACAAAGCTGGTCCGGGATGAGATCACACGGCAGTACCGGAGCGTGCGGCAGTTCGCCTTCGCGGTGGACATCCCCCTGTCCACCATCAACAGCGCCCTGCACAACGGCGTTGGCGGTTCCTCCTTTGATACGGTGATGCGCATCTGCAAGATCCTGGGCATCAAGGCCATGTCCAACGATGCAGCCCTGTACCTGACGGACGACACCGAAAAGCTGCTGACCCAGTATGCCAAGCTGGATGACTACGGCCGACATACCATATCCTCCGTGATGCAGGTGGAGTACGACCGCTGCAAGGATAAGGAATAACAGCCGCCGGATAGATATTCAATTTTTATTAGGCACAAGCGCCGTGAGCCGCCGCCCAAATGGGCGGCGGCTCTTTTGCTGCCACAAGGTGGGCGTTTACATAATACCGGATTTTTCCTTGCTGGCGGCGATGGCCGCGTTCAGCTTGCGGGCCGGATAGTAGACCAACAGGCCGAAGACGGTGAACAGTACGCACATCCCCAGCAGGAGCAGTGCGCAGTGCAGATATGTCTGGCCGTACATACCGCCGATGGTCTCGCGGATCATGTCCATGCCGTAATGGAAGGGCATAAAGGGATACAGGCTTCGGAACAGCGCAGGCAGCACGTCGATGGGGTAGGAGCCGCCGGAGCCGGCCACCTGTAATACCATGATGATGACGGAGAGGGCAAGACCCACGTTATCCAGCGAGTAGACCAGCGCATAGTTCATAAAGGCAAAGTTCAGGGAACAGATGCAGCAGGCCAGCACGAACAGGGCGGGCTCCGCCGCCTCCATGCCCACAAAATGCAGACAGCCGAAGGCCGTCACCAGCGCTTGGGCGATCGCCATGAAGAAGAAGATCATAAAGCGTCCGAAATACCGCTCCACAGCGCGGCACTGCTGGAACTTTGGTTGTGTCACCGGCACCTTTACCATCACCGCCGTCAGGAGGCTGCCCACAAACAGGGCCAGCATCACATAGTACGGGGACATGGCGGCGCCGTAGTCCTTGATCTCGTAGATGATCTGGGTGTTCATCTGCACCGGGGAGGCCAGATACGCCGCCATGCTGTCGGAATCGCTGGCCATCAGCTCCACAAAGCGCTTGAAGGCGGCGCTGTCGGTGATGCGGCGGACGTCCTCCTCTATATCGGCCAGATAGCCGGAGACGCTCTCCGCCAACGTGACGCTGGCGGCCAGCGTGGGCTGGGCAGCGGAAACCGCGTTGGAGTAGGAGCGCAGGGTACTGGACACGCCGCCCAGCGCGCCGGAGGAGGCGGTCAGGATCTCCTGCACGGAGCCGAGGGTGGACTGCGCCCGCTCCCCGGCCCTGTGGATGTAGGCGTTGACCTGCTGATTGGTCTTGACGGCGGCGGTGCGCAGCAGCTCGCGCACCTCTCCGATCACCTGTCGCAGCTCGTCCTGCACATGGGACAGGCCGGACTGCTCCACGGCGCTTTTCAGCGTCTCCAGTTGATCGATGGCGGCCTCCAGCCGATCCACCAGCACGGCGTCGTCCGTTCTGTTGCAGACCCTTTGCAGCGCGGCGATCACCCTGTCGATCTGGGCGATAGCCTTTTCATGGGCGATATCCTCGGCAGGGGTCAAGTCCACACCGTTGAGCATATCCTCCAGCTCGGAGAGGACGGCGTCGGCGGTGTTCAGCACCTGCAGCAGATCGTCGGAGGTATCGTCCGCCGCGTCGAGCCCGGTGTCGATGAGCTGCACGGTGCTGCCGACGGCAGTGGAGGTGCTGTTCATGGTGCTCTGCGCGTCGCTGATGGTGATGGCGGAGGCGGCCAGCAGGCTGCTGGCGCCGTTCATCACATTTTGCAGAGAGCGGAACACCTCCGCCATCTGATCCATATCCTGCTGGGCAGCGGACAGCTTCTCCAGCAGGTCGTTGGCAACGTCCTGCCCGTCAAGCCCCATGGCCTTGAACACGGAGCCTGCCGTGGTCAGGGCATCGGCCACCTTCTCCAGAATGGTGGTGTTGATCTCCTCCTGCACGGCGGTTTTGGCCTTGCCGGTGATCTTGGGTGCGATGGCGTTCTTTTTCTCATTTTCGTAGTACTGGATCTCCGGATGGCGCAGGTCGCCCTCCAGAATGCTGACGAAGTCGCCGGTAAACTCCGGCGGCAGGATCAGCGCAGCGTAGTAGTCGCCGGCGTTCACGCCGTCCAGCGCCGTCTGGGCGTCGTCCACAAAGACCCAGCCCATCTGGTCGTTGGTCTCCAACCCCTGCAGCACCAGCTCGCCGATGTTCAGGTGGAGCCCCAACACCTCGTAGCCGTCGTCCTCGCTGGCTACCGCCACCTTGATGCGGCCGGTGGAGGCGGGGCCGTAGGGGTCCCAGTTGGACAGAATGTTGAACCACGCGTACAGGCAGGGTACCAGACACAAGCCCAGCATGACCACCACCGCCACCACGCTGGCAGTCAGGCGTTTCCAATCGGCGCAGAAAATACGCCAGATATTCCTCATCTGTCCACCTCCTCCTGCTGCGCCGCGGCGCGGCGCAGATCGTCAGACAGTCCCTGCAGCGCACGGGTCAGCAGCTCCAGATCGCCCGCCAGCTTCTGCGGGTCGCGCAGCAGCCCCTCCAGCAGCTGCGCGCTGTCGACAGCGCCGCCCTGCGGCATTTTCTGCACGTTCTGTGCTTTCTGCGTCTCCTGACGCTTCTGCGCTTCCTGCGGCTTCTGTTCCTGCGGCTTCTGCTGCTGCGGCGTCTGTCCGTGTACCTCCTGCAAAATATCCTCCACGGAGTAGCTCTCCTCCGCCAGCGGTTCCTGCGCGTCCTCGGCGGAGACAGGCTCGGACTCGATCACGATATTCGCCGTTGTCTCCTCCCGGCGGCCGTGATACCGCCGGTCAGGCAGACGCGGCATACGGGGCAGCTCCGGCAGCTCCAGCAGCGCCCCCATGCTCTCCTGCTCCATCTGGGTGATCTGCTCCAGCTTCTTTTGCAGCTCGTAGTCTGCGTACTCCACGGCGATCAGATATGCCGCCACGGCGAACATGGAGAAGATCCACAGCATCAGGGTGAACACCTTGTTGCCCTGTGCCAGAAACATCAGCAGCATCAGTCCCACCGTCACCACCAGCAGCATCCGCATACCGTTGCGGATGCGCCGCCGGTTGTTCTTGTGCAGCGTTCTCACCTCATCCAGCAGGCGATCGTACAGCTCCTGATATTCTCTTTCCGTTGTCATGGTACATCCGCCTCCTTTCACAGCAGCTCCGTCTCCTCCAGCTTCTCCTCCATAAAGTGGTTCAGCCCCATGAGCGGGCGGCGCACCAGCAGTCCGATGAGCAGCGCGGCAACGGCGAACAGCAGCAGGAACGCAAGCTGCGTTATGTAGTAGTCGCCGTACAGGCCGCAGATACACTCGCGCATGGCGTCAATGGCATAGGGGAACGGGAAGAAGCGGTAGATTTTCTGATAGATCTCCGGCAGCAGCTCGATGGGGAACGTGCCGGAGGAGCCTGCGATCTGCATGACCATGATGACCACCACCACGGCCTTGCCCACGTCGCCGAAGGCGATGGCAAGGGAGTAGATCAGCAGGCTGAAGGTAAAGGCCGTCAGGGATGCCGTCAGGTACAGCAGCCCCGGGTTCAGGCATTGTATCTTCAGCAGGTACAGGTCGCCGGTGACGATCACCGCCGCCTGTATCTGGCTGATGAGGAAGAAGAACAGGTACCGGCCGAAGTACAGCTCCGCCGGCTTGGGGTCAATGAGCCCGTCGGTGCGGGCGTGGATCTTCACGAGGGACGACAGGATGACGCCGCCCACCCAGATAGCCAGCGTGGTGTAGAACGGCGCCATGGCGGAGCCGTAGTTCTCAATGGGATAGACCTTGTTTACCGTGGTCTGCACCATCTCCGGGAAATACTGGCTGTACGCGGCGGGGTCGCCGCCCAGTATGGCCAGCAGCATATCGGTGTACTCGCTGGTGGTGGCGCCCTCCAGCTTGTCGATGGTGTCGGACAGCGATGTGACCATCCGCTCCGCCGCCGGACGCAGCAGCTCCATGGTGGTGCTCAGCGCCTGTGTGGTGTTGGCCATCGCCCCACGCAGGGCCTTGACATCGTTGGACAGCGCCTTCACGCCCTCCATGGCGTCGGACACATCCGTCACCACCGTATCCAGCTGATCCCGCAGCTCATGCTCTGTAACGGGGATCTGGGCAGTCATGCTGCGGATAGCGGCCACCAGCGCGGCGCAATCGCTTTGCAGGCCGCTGATATCGCTGGCGGCGGCCAGCTCGTTCAGCTTCTTCTGCAGGGCGGTGCAGCGGTCAGCCAGCTCACGGAGTTGCTGGACCTGCGCGGTGACCAGATGGGTGCCGGAGATAGCGGTGGACTCCAGCCGGCCGGCCAGCGCAGTGAGCCGTGCGCTGAGCTTGCCCATCTCGGCGGCAGCCTCCTCCAGCTGCTTCTGGATCTCCGGCAGATGGATGTCATCCTGCTTTTGCTCCAGACGATCCAGCGCACGCTCCACCTTCTCCAGTGCCGTGTACAGCGCGTGCTGTATGGCGGCGGCGGTGTCCGCCACCTCCTCGCCGTCCGGCAGGTTCTGGTTGATATGGGCGATGGCGGCAGACAGCGCCTCGGCATCGGCGGCGGAGATGCCGCCGGAGCCACCGGCGGCGCGGAAGGCGTCCATCATATGGCTGCACCCGGACAGCACATCCTGGGTCTGGTACAGCAGACCCTTCACCGCGGTCTCCGGGTCGGTCTCCGTCAGATCGGCGGCCAGCAGATTGCTCTGCTCCATGATGCCGCTGATGACCACCTCCAGATAGTTCTCGCTGATGGAGCGCTTCAGCGTCTCCACCGCCGTGTCGGTGATCTTGGTGGCCACGGCGTTCTTCTTGGCATTTTCATAGTAGGTGATGGCGGGCTGGCCGGTCCAGTCCGTGAACATACGGTACATCTTCCGGGAGAAGTCCTCGTCGATGACCACGGCGGCGTAGTAGTCGCCGGCGTACACGCCGTCCACCGCCTCCTGCTCCGTGTCCACGATGACCCAGTTGATGGAGGTGGAGGTCTTCAGATCCTCCTGCACGTCCCGGCCCTTATTGACGTACTCGCCGTTGTCGGTGTAGCCCCGGTCCAGCGACGCCACGGCGATGGAGATGCCGCCGGTGTTGCCGTAGGGGTCCCAGTTGGAGTAGATGTTCAGCCATGCGTACAGGCTGGGCAGCAGGGCAATGGCCACTACCACCACGCTGGCAAAAAAGCACTTGCTCAGCGTGCGGATGTCCGTTTTGAATATCTTCCAGATATTTCGCATATGTCCTCCGTCAGCGGCGCGGGAGCTTTCCACACCGCACATCACATAGTTCCGATCCTAAAACGTCCGCAAAAAGGGACATTTTCCATTATACAGAATGTGACACAGAAAAAACCAAACACTTTTCCGTTTTTGCCCGAATTTTGTACAGTTACAGCGGATGGACGAGGCAAAACATCCCGCCGCGGGCGTACCCGCAGCGGGATGTTCGTATAGATGTTATTCCAGCACCATCAGAAGCTCCTTGGCCTTGACGGGCTGCCCCTCCTTGACGCGGACGGTCTTCACCGTACCGGCAGCCCGGGCGGTGATGGCGGTCTCCATCTTCATGGCCTCGATGATGGCCAGCACCTGATCCTTCTCCACATGGTCGCCCTGCTTGACGGAGAGCTTGGACACCATGCCGGGGATGGAGGTGCCGACCTGCATGGGATCGGACTCGTCGGCCAGCGTGGCCTGCCGTGTCTCCTCGGAGGCGTGGGGGTCGCGGACGGTGACCTCGCGGCGCATACCGTTCAGCTCGAACTGGACGTTGATGGTACCGTCGTTGTTGCGGTCGCCCAGACCCAGATACTTGATGACCAGCGTCTTGCCGTCCTCGATGTTGATCTTGTTCGTCTCGCCCAGTGCCATGCCGTTGAAGAACACATGGCTGCCCATGCGGGTGATGTAGCCGTACTCCTTGCGGTGACGGCAAAAATCCTCATAGACCTTGGGATACATGGCGTAGGAGATGAGATCCTTCTTCTCCGGGTCGTCGCGGAACTGCTCCACCTCATGGCGCAGCTTGTCGAAGTCCACGGGGGGCAGCAGCTTGCCGGGACGGCAGGTGATGGGCTCCTCGCCCTTGAGTACCACTTTTTGCAGCTCCTTCGGGAAGCCCCACGCGGGCTGACCCATCATGCCCTTGAAGTAGGACACCACGGAATCGGGGAAGGCCAGCGCCTCGCCGCGGCGGACGATATTCTCCGGCGTCAGGTCGTTCTGCACCATGAAGATGGCCAGATCGCCCACCACCTTGGACGAGGGCGTCACCTTCACCGGGTCGCCCAGCATATCGTTGACGGTCTTGTACATCTCCTTGACCTCCTCGAACCGGTCGCCGAGGCCCAGAGACTCCACCTGCGGGCGGAGGTTGGTGTACTGACCGCCGGGGATCTCGTAGCGGTAGATGTCGGTGGTGGAGGACTTCAGGCCGTGGTCGAAGCTCTCGTACCGCAGGCGCACATCCGCCCAGTAGTTGCTCAGCTCCTGCACCCGGCGCAGGTCAAGACCGGTGTCTCGCTCCGTGCCGTGGAGGGCGGCCACCACCGCGTCCAGAGACGGCTGGCTGGTGAGCCCCGCCATCGGCGCGCAGGCCACATCCACCACGTCCACGCCGGCCTCGGCAGCCAGCAGCAGCGCCGCCACCTGATTGCCGGTGGTATCGTGGGTATGCAGGTGGATAGGCAGCCCCACCTCCTGCTTCAGGGTGGTCACCAGCTTCTTGGCGGCGTAGGGCTTCAGCAGGCCGGACATATCCTTGATGGCCAGCACATGAGCGCCCCGCTTTTCCAGCTCCTTTGCGAGATTGACATAATATTTCAGGGTGTACTTGTCCTTCGTCTCGTCCAGGATATCGCCGGTGTAGCACATGGTGGCCTCCAGCAGCTTGTTCTGGCGGAGCACCTCCTCCATGGCCACCTCCATGCCCGGCACCCAGTTCAGGGAGTCGAAGACGCGGAACACGTCGATGCCGCGCTGGGCGGCCTCCTCCACGAAGGCGCGCACCAGATTGTCGGGATAGTTGGCGTAGCCCACCAGATTGGAGCCGCGCAGCAGCATCTGGAACGGGATGTTGGGGATCTTCTCCCGCAGCAGGCGCAGGCGCTCCCACGGAGACTCGTGGAGGAAGCGGTAGGCCACGTCGAAGGTGGCGCCGCCCCACATCTCCAGCGAGAAGCAGTCCCGCAGGATATCGGCCATACCGTCGGCGCCCTTGACCATGTCGCGGGTACGCATACGGGTGGACAGCAGGCTCTGGTGGGCGTCCCGCATGGTGGTGTCGGTGAGCAGCAGCTTCTTCTGCCCCAGCACCCAGTTCTTCACCGCCTCGGGCCCCTCCGCATCCAAAAGCTGCTTGAGGCCGGGACCCAGCGGCTCCTTGGCCTCCGGGAAGCGGGGGATGTCGTACTGGTGGCGCTCGGCGTCGGGGTTGGCCACCTGAATTTCGGAGATGTACCGCAGAACGCGGGTAGCGCGGTCACGGGAATCCATGATCTCGAACAGCTCCGGCGTCTCGTCGATAAACTTGGTGTGGCACTGGCCGTTGACGAACACCGGGTGTGCCAGAATATTGGTGACGAAGGGGATATTGGTCTTGACGCCCCGGACGCGCACCTCGTTGATGGCGCGGGCGGACTTGCGGCAGGCGGCGGCGAAGGTGCGGTCCCAGCTGGTGACCTTCACCAGCAGCGAGTCGTAGTACGGGGAGATGACGGTGCCAACGCCCACGTTGCCGCCGTCCAGACGGACGCCGAAGCCGCCGGGGGAGTGATACGCCGTGACCTTGCCGTTGTCGGGGGCGAAGTTGTTGGAGGGGTCCTCCGTGGTGACGCGGCACTGGATGGCGTAGCCGTCGATATGCACGTCCTCCTGCTTCGTCAGGCCGATCTCCGGGCAGCTCAGGGGATACCCGGCGGCGATGAGCAGCTGGGCGCGGACGATATCCACGCCGGTGACCATCTCCGTGACGGTATGCTCCACCTGAATACGGGGGTTCATCTCAATGAAGTAGTAGTTCCCGGATTTGTCCACCAGAAACTCCACCGTACCGGCGCTGACATAGTGGACGGACTTGGCGATCTTCACCGCGTCACGGCGCAGCGCCTCCACCGTCTCCTCGGGTACCGACCACGCGGGGGCAAACTCCACCACCTTCTGATACCGGCGCTGGAGGGAGCAGTCGCGCTCGCCCAGATGGTAGACATTGCCGTACTGATCGGCCAGGATCTGCACCTCGATGTGCTTGGGCTCCACCAGATACTTCTCCATGAAGATGTCGCCGCAGCCGAAGGACTTCTCCGCCTCGCTGTGTACCAGCTCGTAGGCGGTCTTGACCTCCTCCGGCCGGTCGCAGCGGCGCATACCGCGTCCGCCGCCGCCGGCGGCGGCCTTCAGGATGACGGGGAAACCGAAGCTGACGGCCTTTTCCAGCGCGTCGTCGGCGTCCCGCAGCGGCTCGGTGCAGCCGGGGATGATGGGTACGCCGCACTGTATGGCGATCTCCTTGGCACTGAGCTTATCGCCCATCTTGGCCAGCACATCGGCGGACGGGCCCACGAACAGGATGCCGTTTTCCTCGCACGCCCGGGCAAAATCGGCGTTCTCGGACAGAAAGCCGTAGCCGGGATGGATGGCGGTGACGCCCCGGCGGCGGGCAAGCCCGATGATGCCGGGGATGTCCAGATAAGCGCCCAGAGGTGACTTCTTCTCGCCCACCAGATACGCCTCGTCCGCCTTGGTGCGGAACAGCGAATAGGTATCCTCATTGGAATAGATGGCCACGGTGTGAAGCCCCAGATCGTGGCAGGCGCGGAAAATACGCACCGCGATCTCGCCCCGGTTGGCGACCAGTACCTTTTTAAGCTGTGTGATCTGCATAAGCCGGTCTCGCTCCCTCCTGCCGTGCCGCCGGCACGGTCTTGTTTTTCTCCATTATACACGGTTATACCCCTCTGCGCCAGACGGAAAATGTGTAGAAATGCACAGGTTTCCCGTCAGGAGAATTTGGGACTTCTGCGAGGGGCATGGACAAAGAGCGCCCGCCTGTCCATGACAGGTGGGCGCAGTGATTCAGTTGGTCATGCCGCCGCCTACATCCTTGCCCAGATCGCAGGTGTATACCCAGCGCAGCACGTCGCCGGAGCGCAGCTGATAGCGGGAGCAGCCGTAGTTAGGAAACCAGTCGTTGACGGTGTACATCCACCCGGACAGGCTGCCGGCGTCGAACTCATAGAGGTTGCCGATGCCCTCTATATAGGCGCTGTTGTAGAGGGGCGTGAAGCTGGACTCCATGTGGATCTTATTCTCCCGACAGACCCGCTGGAGCACATCAAAGGCGCTCTCCCCTGCGGCAAACGTGACCTGCGTCTCCGGCAGAAGCACGCCGTCCTCCGGCACCAGCGGCCGCTTGTTCTGCGCCAGCTTGTCCATGTTGTCCAGCAGCACCTCACAGGTGATGGAGACGGTGCAGGTGCAGTCGGCGGTATCGGCCACCTGTGCGTCCTCCGGCTCCACCGGCTGGGGTCTCGCCTGCTGCGTCGGCGCATCCGTCTGACCGGCATTCTGCTCCGCGGCGGTCATGTCGAACAGCCGGGACTCCCCCTTCGTAAAACGCTCATAGGCCGCCAGCGCATAGAAGCCCTGCTCCGTAGCCATGCCGTCGGGGGTGGTCTGCTCGGCGATGTGGCGGAAGCCGCCGCCCTCCACCGCGAAGGACGCCACGGCGTCCGGCACCGTAGCGCTGTCCTTGACGAAGCGGCTGTCGGTGAGAGGGTCGATGCCCAGCGACGTCAGCGCCACCAACACCTGCGCCGCAGACTCGCAATTCTCCGTGCCGTAGCAGTCAAAGCCGCCGTCAGGCAGTTGGACATCGGACAGCAGCGCCAGCGCCTCATCCACCGCCGCCTGCACCGCCGCCTGGGGCGCAGGCTCCGACTGAACCCCAGGCTGTTCCGGTTCGACGGGTTCGTCTGCGGCGGGCGCACCGCCCTCCGGCGCGTCCGCTTCCTCCGCCCATGCGGGGGCGGGCAGCAGCGTCAGGCACAGGGCCAGCGCCATGAACATACTCAATACTCGTTTTTTCATGTCCTTCCTCCTTGAGATCAGTTTGCATTTATGTCGAATCCGGCGGACGCCGGACGTTGTTTTTATAACTCTTCCGGTACCAGA
>ENA-OPDG01000304-OPDG01000304.1-human-gut-metagenome-genome-assembly--contig:-NODE-304-length-47569-cov-5.833670_pt1 | contig 47569 bp, 49 predicted proteins | sample MGYA00241259_ERZ501498 | MGnify/ENA primary metagenome ERZ501498 (study PRJEB25962, sample SAMEA2042582) | human gut metagenome | biome: human gut; feature: human-associated habitat; material: faeces... | reverse complement strand
CCTTTGTGGACATCGTTCACCACAGCGGACTTGCCTGCCCGATCGAGGACGGCGGTCTGACCGAAACGGTTGCAGACGTGCGCAACTGGCTGGACACCCACCAGCTGTAAAATCCATCATTTCACCAAAAGGAGGTTTTGCGGATGGCAAAACTGGAAAGGACCCTCTCGCAGGATTTTGACCGGCTGCTGCATCAAATCGAGCAGAAGCTTTTGCAGGGCAGCTTTACTGCTACCCTGGAAGATTCCAGCGATTTCTATGGTGAGGGCGCCAGATGCAGCGTGCGGGTCTTTGAGCGGTACAGCTACTTCGGCGGAAATCGCCTGAGCCTGAACCTTACCCTCTTTCAAGCCGGAAACGGTCCGGTGCAGCTGTCCGCCATCACCGCCGGCGCCGCCGAGATCGCCCAGCGCCGGGAGACGGTGGAGCAGGAGCTGTCCGCCGTCCGGGAGAAGCTGGAAAACAGCGAAAAAGAGAGTAAGGAGAACCGCCGCGCCCTGCGGGATGCGCAGGAGGAGGCGCAGGCGGTGCAGAATATCATTCAGGGCCACAGCCTGAAGATGGACAGCCGCCGCAAAAAGGCGGAGGATGCCGCCGCGGCCAAGCTGAAGCTGACCATGGACGCCGCCGCACTGGACGACCGTATCCGCCTGCTGACGGAGATGGAGAAGGAGTACGAGGGCTTCTCCAAGGCGGTAAAGACCGTGATGCAGGCGGCGGAGAAAAATACGCTGCGGGGCATCCACGGCCCGGTGGCCGGCCTGATGACCACCAAGCAGGAGTACGCGCTGGCGCTGGAGATCGCGCTGGGCGGCGCTTTGCAGAACATCGTGGTGGACAGGGAGGAGGACGCCAAGTCCGCCATCGGCTTTTTGAAGCAGCGGGACGGCGGCCGCGCCACCTTCCTGCCGCTGACCGCCATCCGCGGCGCGGAGCTGCGGGAGGATGTGTCCGGGGAGTACGGCTTTGTGGGTGTTGCCAGCCGTCTGGTGCAGCACGAGGCGCAGTACGACAATGTTTTCCGGGATCTGCTGGGCCGCACCGTGGTGGTGGAGGATCTGGACAGCGGCATCGCCATGGCGCGGAAGTACCGCAACGCCTTCCGCATCGTGACGCTGGACGGTCAGGTCATCAACCGGGGCGGCTCCATGACCGGCGGCTCTGTCAGCCGCAATGCCGGTGTGCTGTCCCGCGCCAACGAGCTCAGCCGCCTGACGGAAAAGCAGGGCGCCATGCACGAAAAGCTCCGCGCCGCCGCCCAGCAGGCGGAGGACAGCCAGCGTGAGCTGCAAAAGGCGGAGTATGAGGTGCAGGTGGCCAAGGAGCAGCAGCACAAGGCGGAGGCCGAGGTGCTGACGTTCCAGACCAAGCAGGACCACTACGATATCCTGCTGGACAGCCTGCGCCTGAGCTGCGAGACCATGGAGCAGGAGTTGTCCGGCTTTGAGCGCCGCGCCGGTGAGGATCAGACCCGCATCCGGGAGGTGCAGGCCGCCATCGACAAGGCGGAGTCGGACGCCGCCGCCCTGCGCCGGGAGGCACAGGAGAAGCTGGCGGGACAGACCGACCTCAACGACGCTACCGACCGGCTGGCCGAGACAGTCAGCCGGAAGAAGGCGGAGCAGGCGGCGCTGCTGGCGGAAAAGGACGCAGCCCTGCGGGGCGCGGAGGATCTGCGCCGGGTGCAGGCGGATATGGCCGCCGACCGGGCGGGCCGCGACCAGCTGGCCGCACGGTTCCGGGCGGACAACGAGCAGGCGGCGTCGGACATCGCCGCCCACCAGACCCGCATCGATGAGCTGACCCAACAGGCGGAGACACTGCGCGAGAAGCTGGAAAAGCTGGCGCAGGAAAAGCTGGCGCTGGAGGCGCAGCGCGAGCAGCAGAGCCGGGAGGGGCGTCAGCTCAATGAGGCGCTGCTGAACGCGACGCAGGCGGAGAGCCGTCTGCGGCAGAAGCTGGAGGGCAGCGCCATGGAGGAGAGCCAGCTTCTGGACAAGCTGTGGGAGCGGTACGAGCTGAGCCACAGCGCCGCCCAGGAGCAGCGCATCGAGCTGGAGAGCGTCAGCAAGGCCACCCGGCGCATTGCCGAGCTGAACCGGGAGATCAAAGCGCTGGGTACGCCCAATCTGGGCGCTATCGAGGAGTTCCAGCGCGTCAACGAGCGGTATACCTATCTGTCCGACCAGCGGACGGACGTGGAGAAGGCCAAGGAGGAGCTGACCGGCGTCATCGACCAGCTCACCGTCCAGATGACGGACATCTTCGGCCGCCAGTTCAAGCTGCTGAATGAGAGCTTTCAGGAGACGTTTCTGGAGCTGTTCGGCGGCGGCAAGGCCCAGCTGGAGCTGGAGGATGAGAGCGATATCCTCAACTGCGGCATCGAGATCCGGGTGCAGCCGCCCGGCAAGCAGCTCAAGACCATCACGCTGCTGTCCGGCGGCGAGAAGGCGTTTGTGGCCATTGCCCTGTATTTTGCCATTTTGAAGGTACATCCCACGCCGTTCTGCGTCATGGACGAGATCGAGGCGGCGCTGGACGAGGCCAACGTGGTGCGCTACGCCCGGTATATGCGGCGTATCGCCGGGAAGACCCAGTTTATCGTCATCACCCATCGGCGTGGTACCATGGAGGAGGCGGACGTGCTGTACGGCGTGACCATGCAGGAGAAGGGCGTCAGCCGCATCCTCACCATCAATCTCAACGATATGGCCAAGGAACTGAAGATCAAGTAAGGAGGACTGCATGGGCTTTTTCAAGAAATTCAAGGAGGCATGGCTGGCGTCCATGACCTTCGACAAGCTGGACGACGAATTCTATGAGGAGCTGGAGGAGGCGCTGATCCTTGCGGATATCGGCGCGTCCACCGCCGCCGATACGGTGGTGCAGCTTCGCAAGCGGGTGAGCCAGAAGCTGCTGACCCGCGCCGACGAGGTGAAGGATGCCCTCCGGGATATTCTGGCGGAGAAGCTGGATGTGGGCGACACGGCGCTGTGCGTGGACACCCAGCCCAGCGTGGTGCTGATCATCGGCGTCAACGGCGTGGGCAAGACCACCTCCATCGGCAAGCTGGCCGCCCGGCTCAAGAGCGAGGGAAAGAAGGTGCTGCTGTGCGCCGGCGATACGTTCCGTGCCGCCGCCGCCGACCAGCTGGAGATCTGGGCGAACCGCGCCGGTGTGGACATCGTCCGCCAGCATGAGGGCGCCGATCCCGGCGCCGTGCTGTTCGACGCGCTGCAGGCTGCCAAGGCCCGCCATGCGGACGTGGTGCTGTGCGACACGGCGGGACGGCTCCACAACAAGCAGAACCTGATGAACGAGCTGGCAAAGCTCCGCAAGATCATCGACCGGGAGACGCCGGACGCCGCCAAGGAGACGCTGCTGGTGCTGGACGCCACCACCGGACAGAACGGCCTCATTCAGGCCCGCCAGTTCAAGGAGACGGCGGGGCTCACCGGCATCATCCTGACGAAGCTGGACGGCACCGCCAAGGGCGGCATCGTCGTCGCCATCGCACAGGAGCTGCGGGTGCCGGTGAAGTTCGTGGGCGTAGGCGAGGGGATCGACGACCTGCGGCCCTTCGACGCCGGGGAATTTACGAAAGAACTGTTCTGAGGAGGCGCGATATGGAACGAGCAGACGGCCGGAAGACCAACGAGCTGCGGCCCGTGGAGATGACGGCGGACTTTACGAAATTTGCGGAGGGCAGCGTGCTCATCCGCTGCGGCGACACGGTGGTGCTGTGCAACGCCTCGGTGGAGGACCGCGTACCGCCCCATGTGCAGCCCGGCCACGGCTGGGTCACGGCGGAGTATTCCATGCTGCCCCGCGCCAACCGGGAGCGCAGCCGCCGGGACGTGGACAAGCTGAAGCTGTCCGGCCGCAGCGCGGAGATCCAGCGGCTCATCGGCCGCAGCCTGCGGGCGGCGGTGGATATGTCCCTGCTGGGCGAGCGCACCATCACCATCGACTGCGACGTATTGCAGGGCGACGGCGGTACCCGTACCGCCTCCGTCACCGGCGGCTTTGCGGCGCTGGCACTGGCGTGCCGCCGTCTGGTGGAGCGCGGCGACCTCTGCCGTATGCCCATCCGCCACTATGTGGCGGGCGTCTCCGCCGGCATCGTGGAGGAAACGCCCATGCTGGATCTGCAATATTCGGAGGACAGCCGTGCGCAGGTGGACCTGAACTGCATCATGAACGAGCTGGGTGAGATCATCGAGATCCAGGGTACCGGCGAGGGCCGCGCCTTCACCCTGAAGGAGCAGCAGGCGCTGGTGGAGCTGTGCGCCAAGGGCAACCGGGAGCTGATCCGGAAACAGAAAGAGCTGCTGGGGGAGATACTGTGATGAAATTTGTACTTGCCTCCCATAACAAGGGGAAATTGGCCGAGATGCAGGCTGTACTGGCCGAGCTGGGCATCGAGGTGGTGATGCCCGCCGAGCTGGGCATCGACGTGGACGTGGAGGAGACAGGAGAGACGTTTGCGGAGAACGCGGCGCTGAAGGCCAAGGCCATTATGGCCGCCAGCGGTCTGCCCGCCATTGCCGACGACTCCGGCCTGTGCGTCAACTGGCTCAACGGCGCGCCCGGCGTCTACTCCGCCCGCTACGGCGGACTGGACGACGACGCGGCACGGTACCGGCTGCTGCTGCAAAACCTGCGGGGCGCCACGGATCGCAGCGCCTACTTCCACACCGCCATTGTCTGCGCCTTCCCCAACGGGGACGTACTGACGGCGGAGGGCGACTGTCACGGCGCCATCGCCTTTGCCCCCATGGGCGACGGCGGCTTCGGCTACGATCCGGTGTTTCTGGTGCCGTCCCTGCGCAAGACCTTCGCCCAGCTGACGCCGGAGGAGAAGAACGCCATCTCTCATCGGGGCAACGCCCTGCGGGCATTTGCGGCGGAGCTGAGGGAATATCTGACCAATAACGGAAGTTTGGAGAAATAAGCTATGGAACTGACAAGCAAACAGAGGGCCCAGCTGCGTGGCCTTGCCAACGACATCGACACCATCGTACAGGTGGGAAAGGACGGCATCGGCGACAACCTGATCAAGCAGGTCAACGATGCGCTGGAGGCGCGGGAGCTCATCAAGGGCCGCGTGCTGGAGAACTCCATGCTCACCGCACGGGAGGCGGCGGAGCAGCTGTCTGTCGCCGCCCGCTGCGAGGTGGTGCAGGTCATCGGCAGCAAGTTCGTGCTCTACCGGATGCAGCACGACAAGAGCAAGCGGAAGATCGAGCTGGTGAAGGCCAGACGCACCGCCAACTGAGATGAGGATCGGCATTTACGGCGGGACCTTCGACCCGCCCCACAACGGGCATATCGCGGCGGCGAAGGCCGCCATGGAACGGCTGGCGCTGGACAAGCTGCTGCTGATCCCCACGTTTATCCCGCCCCACAAGGCACTGCCGGCGGGGGCGGCGTCGCCCACCCAGCGCCATGATATGGCGGTGCTGGCCACGGCGGAGCTGGGTAAAAAAGCCGAGGTGCTGGACGTGGAGCTGGAACGCGGCGGCCCCAGCTATACATGGGAGACGCTGCACCTGCTGCGGGAACGGTATCCAGAGGACGAGCTGTGGCTGCTGATGGGGTCGGATATGTTCCTGACCCTGCAGGACTGGCGGGAGCCGCGGCAGGTGATGGCGCTGGCCCGTATCGGCGCGTTCAGCCGATTGGAGAGCGGCGAGGAGGCGGTGTTTGCCCGGCAGAAGGCATTTCTGGAACGGGAGTACGGCGCGGACGTGACCATCATCCCCAACCCGCAGGTGGTGGAGCTGTCCTCCACGGAGGCGCGGCAGACGCTGGCGCAGGGGGGCGGTGCGGATATCCTGCCCGCCGCCGTGTACGGCTATATCCTGCGGGAGAGGCTGTACGGCACCCATAGGGAGCTGACGGGGCTGACGCCGGACGAGCTGCGGCCCATCGCCCTGAGCTATCTCAAGCCCAAGCGGATGCCCCATGTGCTTGGCACGGAGCAGGAGGCGGTGCGGCTCACCCGGCGCTACGGCGGCGACGAGACCCAGGCCCGCATCGCGGCGCTGCTCCACGACTGCACGAAAAAGCTGGAGCTGCCGGAGCAGCTGGCGCTGTGCAAGCAGTACGGCATCGAGCTGGACGCGCTGGAGCAAAGGGCGCTGAAGCTGCTGCACAGCAAGACCGGCGCGGCCATCGCCCGCAGCGTGTTCGGCGTGGAGGACGCGGTGTACGACGCCATCTGGTATCACACCACCGGCAAGCCGGACATGACCCGGCTGGAGAAGATCCTCTATCTGGCGGACTACATCGAGCCCAGCCGGGATTTCCCCGGCGTGGAGGAGCTGCGGAGGGCCGTATATGAGGATCTGGACCACGGCCTGCTGCTGGGGCTGAGCATGACCATACAGGAGATGGAAGAGATGGGGAATCCCGTCCACCATCAGACCCGTGATGCGCGGGACTATTTATTGAAAAGAGGGATACGATGAAGACACCGAAGGAATTGGCACTGCTGGCGGCCCGCGCGCTGTCGGACAAGAAGGGCAAGGAGATCCAGGCGCTGGAGATCGCCGATCTGACCACACTGGCGGATTATTTCGTGCTGGCCACCGGCTCCAGCAACACCCAGATCAACGCGCTGGTGGACAACGTGGAGAAGGTGCTGCACGAGGAGGCCGGCGAGGAGCCGCTGCACCGGGAGGGCTACCGCGGCGGCACTTGGGTGCTGCTGGACTACGGCTGCATCGCCGTCCATGTGTTCAACCACGAGGCCCGGGAGTTCTACGGCTTGGAGCGTCTGTGGCGGGCCGAAAAGCCGCTGGATCTGACCGGCGTCACCGACGAGCGGGAATAAGCAAAATAGATAAAGCATCAGGCCGCTTTCAGCGGCCTGATGCTTTATTGCAGCTTCACTTTTTCCGTGGATACGGCTGCACCGTGTCGGTGCGGCACAGCAGATAGTCTACGCTGACACCGTAAAGGTCGGCCAGCGCACACAGCAGGTCGTCGGTCAGCGGCTGTGTCCCGGTCTCCACATAGCTATACTTGCGCTGTGTGACGCCGATGGCGTCCGCCACCTGCTGCTGTGTCATGTCGTGGTCATTCCGCAGATCCTTGATGCGGTTCTTCATGCCAACACCTCCGTCGCCAGATAGTCCTGCCGACACTATAAGGTAGATGAAATTTATGGTTGTTCAGGTATGATCCGCACCACGTCGTTGGGCGTGCAGCCTACCAGACGGCACAGCTTTTCCAGTGTGACCATGGTGATGTTCCGGTTCTTTCTCAGAGAATCCAGCGTCTTATTGTCGATGCCATTTTGCAGCAGGTAGTATTGGGATACGCCATTTTTGCGCATGGTTTCCCACAGAGGACTGTAATCAAAAATGGCGTTCACCCCCGTTGCATAGCTGATAGCTTCATTATATGGTAAAATACAAAAATCAATATTGTGGATATATGCACAATATGGTATAGTAGTGGCGGAGGGGGTGGGAAAATGGCGGACTATAAGGCCATGTATCTGGCGGCGATGGACGCCATGGAGCAGGCGGTGACGCTGCTCATCGCGGCCCAGCGCAGGTGCGAGGAGCTGTATGTGACCTCCTGCACCCGCGAGGAGGAGCTGCTGCGTAAAAATTGTCATTTTGACGAAATACAGGGCTTGACAATCGGCAAAAAAGAGATAAAATAGGCTGTAATATCGCAGTATGCGAGGATGGGAAAAAGACGAGGCAGGCCCGCCGAAAGAGAGCCGGCGGCTGGTGTGAGCCGGTGGGGGCGCTTCGTTGTACTGGCCCCGGAGCATTCCGCCTGAACAGGGCGGGACGGAGGCGCACCGTTACAGGCGCGGCCCCTTGTAAGAGGGGGACTGAGCGCCGTACAGGCAACTGGCGGCGATAGCAGGGTGGTAACACGTTTTGACACGTCCCTGACCGTTTTTCGGCGGTCAGGGACGTTTTTTTGTAAGCAAACAAATTCAGATAGAAGGAGAAACAGCATGAATTACGATTTTGCGGCCATTGAAAAGAAGTGGCAGGATAACTGGGAAAAGACAAAGCCCTACGCCGCCGTTACCGGCGACACGACCCGCCCCAAGTTCTACGGGCTCATCGAGTTCCCGTACCCCAGCGCGGCGGGCCTCCATGTAGGACATCCCCGGCCCTTTACCGCCATCGACATCGTCACCCGGAAAAAGCGCATGGAGGGCTATAATGTCCTGTTCCCCATCGGCTATGACGCCTTCGGCCTGCCCACGGAGAACTTCGCCATCAAAAACCACATCCATCCCTCCATCGTCACCAAGGAGAACATCAAGAACTTCACCCGCCAGCTGAAGATGCTGGGCTACGGCTTCGACTGGGATCGCTGCGTGGACACCACCGATCCCCAGTATTACAAGTGGACCCAGTGGATCTTTTTGCAGCTCTTTAAGCACGGTCTTGCCTACAAGGCCACCATGCCCGTGAACTGGTGTACCAGCTGCAAGTGCGTGCTGGCCAACGAGGAAGTGGTGGAGGGTGTGTGCGAGCGCTGCGGCAGCGAGGTCATCCGCAAGGAGAAGAGCCAGTGGATGCTGGGCATCACCAAGTACGCCGACCGGCTTATCGACGATCTGGACGGCGTGGACTTCGTGGAGCGCGTCAAGACCCAGCAGCGCAACTGGATCGGACGCTCCACCGGTACGGAGCTGACCTTCAAGACCAACACCGAGGACGGCATCACCGTGTACACCACCCGTGCCGACACGCTGTTCGGCACCACCTATGTGGTCATCTCCCCGGAGCATCCCCTGCTGAAGAAGTGGCAGCCCATCATCCGCAACTGGGACGAGGTGGCCGCCTATCAGGACGCCGCCGCCCGCAAGAGCGATTTTGAGCGCGGCGAGCTGAATAAGGACAAGACCGGCGTGCGCATCGACGGTATCGAGGTCATGAACCCCGTGACCCACAAGGCGCTGCCCATGTTCGTTTCCGACTATGTCCTCATGGGCTACGGCACCGGCATCGTCATGGGCGTACCCGGCCACGACCAGCGCGACTGGGACTTTGCCACCAAGTTTGGCCTGCCCATCATAGAGGTGGTCGCCGGCGGCGATGTGACCAAGGAGGCGTTTGTGGCCAAGGACGACAAGGCCATCATGGTCAACTCCGGCTTCCTCAACGGCATGACTGTGAAGGAGGCCATCCCCGCCATGAAGAAGTACGCCGTGGAGCATGGCTTCGGCAGGGAGAAGGTCAACTTCAAGCTGCGCGACTGGGTGTTCTCCCGTCAGCGCTATTGGGGCGAGCCCATCCCGCTGGTGAACTGCCCCAAGTGCGGCTGGGTGCCTATCCCCGAAAGCGAACTGCCGCTGGTGCTGCCGCAGGTGGAGAGCTACGAGCCCACCGACGACGGCGAAAGCCCCCTGAGTAAGATGACCGACTGGGTCAACACCGCCTGCCCCTGCTGCGGCGGCCCCGCCAAGCGCGAGACCGATACCATGCCCCAGTGGGCCGGCTCCAGCTGGTACTTCCTGCGCTATATGGATCCCCACAACGACAAGGAGCTGGTGTCCAAGGAGGCCGAGGAGTACTGGGGCCCCGTGGACTGGTACAACGGCGGTATGGAGCACACCACCCTCCACCTGCTGTACAGCCGTTTCTGGCACAAATTCCTCTATGATATCGGCGTGGTACACACCCCGGAGCCCTATGCCAAGCGCACCAGCCACGGCATGATCCTGGGCAAGAACCCCCACTATGTGGGCAACGCCGCCACCGAGGAGGAGAAGCAGGCGCTGCGGGAGAAATACGGCGCACAGGCCGAGCGCCCCGCCGTGAAGATGTCCAAGTCTTTGGGCAACGTGGTGAACCCCGATGACGTCATCAAGGCCTACGGCGCCGACACCATGCGCCTGTATATCATGTTCATCGGCGACTTTGAAAAGACGGCCTCCTGGTCCGATGAGGCCGTCAAGGGCTCCAAGCGCTTCCTCGACCGTGTGTGGAAGCTGATGGATATGGCACAGCCGGATGAGAACGTCTCCGAGGGCAATATGGCCGCCATTCACAAGACCATCAAGAAGGTCGGCGACGATATCGAGGAGCTGAAGCTCAACACTGCCATCGCCGCCATGATGGCGCTGGTCAACGACTTCTATGCCAAGGGTCTCACCAAGGGCGATCTGGAGCAGCTCCTGCTGCTGCTGAGCCCCTTCGTCCCCCATATCGTGGAGGAGATGTGGGAGCAGCTGGGCTTCGCCGCCAAGTACGGCAAGATGGCCATGCAGATGCCCTGGCCCGTGTACGACGCCGCCAAGACCGTGGACGCTACGGTGGAGATGGCGGTGCAGGTCAACGGCAAGCTCCGCGGCACCATCGTGATGCCCACCGACTCCGAGGAGGCCGCCGTGGTGGCCGCCGCCATGGAGAACGAGCGGGTCAAGAAGGCCGTGGAGGGCATGAACGTGGTCAAGACCATCCTTGTCAAGAACAAGCTGGTGAACCTGATCGTCAAGCCTGCCAAGTAAAATTGCAGTTTTTTGCGGGAAATAGCTTGACAAGGTGCGATTTCATCGGTATAATACACCCGTTAGTCATGCGAATGGCTCTTAAAGAGCGCTCTGGAAATAGCCGGGCGCATCGGAGGGAGGGAAATATAGATGTCTGAAGTTCACGTCAAGGAAGGCGAGTCCCTGGACAGCGCTCTGAAGCGTTTCAAGAGAAGCTGTGCCAAGGCAGGCGTTCTGGCCGAGGTGCGTAAGAGAGAGTGCTATGAAAGCCCCAGTGTCAAGCGCCGCAAGAAGTCTGAGGCCGCACGCAAGAACCGCAATAAGCGTTATTATTAATGGCAAAAGAGCCTGAGGGACGTACCCTCAGGCTCTTACTTTTTCCCCAGCAGACCCGGCAGTGCCTCCGCCGCCTCCGGCAGGGACAGCATACCGGCGGCGATGCCCAGCTCCGTACCCAGACCAATCTTGCGCCGCAGGGTGTCGGCGTCGTCGAACAGGACGAGATGCGTCATGCCCTCCTGCTCGTAGGTGAAATACCGGGCGCACAGCTCCGGCGAGAAAAAGACGGGGCGCTGCGCCCGCAGCGATGCCAGCTGCTGCGCCGTCAGCATCCTGCCGTCTCCGTAGGGAGCGGGGAGGGTAAAGTCCGCCCGGACGCAGGCCAGATCCAGCGTGACGGGGCGCGGCGCAAAGCGCCGGCAGACCTCCTCCAGCCGTCGGCGCAGCGTCCCACCGGAGAGGGCGGTGCTGACCACCACGCAGGCATCTGCGTCCGTCCCACTCCGCTCCGGCAGGTGCAGCGTGCGGCCATAGCGCCGGCAAAGCACCGATAGAGCCGCCACGGCGGGGCGGGGGAGTACCGGCTCCAGCACCACGCCGGTATACTGCCGGTGCAGACATTCCCGCAGAATGTCCCGTGCCAACGCCTCCGGCTGGGGCGGGGCGGGACAGTCCGTGCTGGAGATCAGCAGCAGCCCTCCCGGCGGGACGGCGGGCAGCGGCAGCGCCGATAGTCGCCCGCCGCTGTCGATGCGGTAGGCGGCGTAGGCGATGGGGAGACCCCAGCGCCGTGCCTCCGGCAGATAGCAGGGGGCGGCGGCCAGATAGAGCTGCATACGAAGCATCACCCCCTTGTATTTATGGCCGGTAAATGGTACACTATCTATATGAAAGGAGGCGGCAGCCTATGCGATTTTCCATGCGGCCGCAGCGGGTCTACGACGGCTACGAGCAGATACGGGGCGAGGAGCTGGCCCGCCGGGGCATCCGGCTGCTGCTGTGCGACCTGGACTATACGCTGGCCCCCAAGTCCCAGCGGGAGCCGGACGAGACGGTGCGGCAATGGATCGACTCCCTGCGCCGCGCCGGGGTCGAGGTGATGATCCTGTCCAACAACCGCAGTCCCGCCCGCGTGGAGCGGTTCTGCCGGGATCTGGGCATCACCTATGAGGGACACGCCCAAAAGCCGTCCGCCAAGGGCTTCCGCAGAGCCATGGCGCGGGTGGGCGTGACGCCGGAGGAGACCGCCATGCTGGGCGATAAGCTGCTGACGGATATGCTGGGCGCCCACATCGCCGGGGTGCTGCCGCTGATGGTGGAGCCGCGGGGCGGCGCGAAGGGCGCGTGGAACAAGGTGCTCCACGGGCTGCAAAGACCGTGGAAGGCGGCTGCAAGGGAGAAGTAGGGCCTGCGCGCAACTTTTTCTGCGGAAACCCTTGCCAAACAGGTGCGTATCATGTAAAATACATAAGGCCGAATTTCGGCCGGTATCATTTATTCGAGGGAATCGCGATATTCCCTCATCAATATGGGAGGAATATCAATATGGCAACTATTACCGCCGGTGATTTCAGAAACGGCAAGACCTTTGAGATGGACGGCAAGGTCATGCAGGTCGTGGAGTTCCAGCACGTCAAGCCCGGCAAGGGCGCCGCGTTCGTCCGCACCAAGATGCGCAACGTGGTGACCGGCGCTGTGACCGAGACGTCCTTCAACCCCACCGCCAAGTTCGAGGAGGCCTTTGTGGACCGCCGCGACATGGAGTACAGCTACAACGACGGCGACCTGTACTACTTCATGGATCAGGAGACCTACGACATGGTACCCCTGAACAAGGAGCTGCTGGGCGATGCCTTCCGTTTTGTCACCGAGAATACCGTGTGCAAGGTGCTGAGCTACAAGGGCAACGTCTTCGGCCTGGAATGCCCCAACTTCATGGATCTGGAGGTCACCGAGACCGAGCCGGGTCTGGCCGGCAACACCGCCACCAACACCCTGAAGCCCGCCACCGTGGAGACCGGCGCCGAGGTGAAGGTGCCTCTGTTTATCAACATCGGTGACAAGATCACCATCGACACCCGTACCGGCGAATATCTGGGCCGCTGCAAGTAAGTCAACCATCAACCCACCGTACAGAAAGGAGCCGAACATGGAGATTTCTGAAAAGGTAGCATATCTGAAGGGTCTGGCCGAGGGCCTGAACCTGGATACCGACAGCAAGGAAGGCAAGCTGATTGCCGCCATCATCGACGTGCTGGACGACATGGCCGAGAAGTTCGCGGACATCGAGGACGAGCTGTGTGACGTGGAGGACGGTCTGGATGCCGTCAGCGACGACCTCAGCGATGTGGAGGAGACGCTGTACTTCGCGCTGGAGGACGATGACGAGGACGACGAGGATGAAGACGACGAGGAAGAGGAGTGCTTCATGACCAACTGCCCCGAGTGCGAGGAGGAGGTCTACTTCGACGAGTCCGTTCTGGAGGACGGCGAGGTCATCTGCCCCAACTGCGGCGCCAAGCTGGAGTTCGATCTCAGTGATCTGGCCAACGACAGCGAGGACGAGGAGTAATTACCGCGTAAAAAAGCAGCCGCTGCACCACTCGGTGCGGCGGCTGCTTTTTTACATTTACCGGTGTGCTGGTAGAACCGCAGGAAAATGGGAGAAAGCCGCCACAAGCGGCGGAGGTTCTCTGTCTTGACGCGGCGGCTGTTTTTGGGTATACTGTCCCAAACGGGAGGAGGATGTCTATGGCGTTTGTGGCATTGATCGGACTGTACTTTGTGCCGCTGCTGTGCCTGATGGGCGCGGCGTGGTCTTACGTCCGCTATCAGAACGAGCATGAGGACAAGGAGACGGCGGAGAAGGATCACAAGCGGGTGCGCGTGCTGCTGATCGCCGCGGCGGTGGCAGCGGTGGTTTTCCTGGCGCTGAAGCTTGCGTTCCCTGTGACATGAAAAGGAAAAGAGTCCCGACCCATTGGTCGGGACTCTTTGTCAGTTTTCGGCGCTTGCGGGCGTCCCCCGCAGATCCTTGGGCAGCCATACCCTCCGCCACAGGCAGAACAGGAACAGCAGACCGCGGAAGCACAGCTCTACGCACATGGCGATCCATGCGCCACGCAGACCCAATCGGGATGTGAGCAGCAGCGTCAGGGTGATCCGCACGCCCCACATACTGGTGAAGTTCAGTACGGAGCTGAGCAGAGAGCTGCCCGCCCCCTGAAACACACCGGCGCACACAATGGCCGCACCGAACAGCGGCTCGGCAAACACCACGATCCGCAGCACCTCCGTACCAAGCGCGACCACCTCAGCATCGGGGCTGAGGATACCGATGATCCACGGCGCCAGAAAATACATGGCTGCCGACATCGCCGCCATAATGGACACACCCAGCAGTACCGTCACCCAGCCCAGCCGCGTCACCAGATCCCGCCGCTTGGCGCCCACACTTTGCCCGATCAGCGTCACCGCCGCGGTTTGTACACCGTAGCCCGGCATATAGCACAGAGCCTCCGCTGTGACGGCGAAGGAGTTGGCGGCGATGGAAACCGTACCCAGCGGGGCGATGATGCCGGTGGTGACGATCTGGCCGCCGGACATGACCGCCTGCTCAATGGCCACGGGGATGCCCAGCCGCACCGCACGCTTCAGCTGCTCCGGCACGAAGTGGAGCTTCTCATCCCGCCGCAGACCCAGCATGGGGGAGCGCAGCAGGCACACACACATGATGACCGCCACGACCACCTCCGCCAGCGCCGTACCCAGCGCAGCGCCGGCAACGCCTAAATTGGCGCCCGGCAATGTGATCGCACCGATCTGACGGGAGGGGAAAATGAGCAGCAGGTTGAACACCACATCCAGCCCGCACATCAGCACCAGCAGGGCGCTGGGCGTCCGCATATTACCGCTGGCCTGCAGCAGCGCGGCCACCAGACCGTTTATTTGCAGGGCGGGGAGGGACAGGGCGAAGATCAGGAAATACACGGACGCACCCTGCCAGATGCTCTCCTCCGCACCCAGCCAGCGGGGGAGACTGCCGGACACGGCGCTGCCCACCAGCGCCAGCACCAGTCCGAAGACGATACCCAACACCAGACCCTGCCGCACCAGATTCCGGGCGTCCTTTTCTTCGCCCGCCCCGATGCGCTGCGCCGTCTGGACGCAGAAGCCCACGGTCAGGGCGCGGCACAGACCGCCCAGCAGCCATGTGCTGGAGGCTACGAGGCCGATAGCGGCGCTGGCGTCCCGCCCCAGATGGCCGACCATGGACGAGTCGATATACTGCATGGCGATGGAAGAGACCTGCGCCAAGATCGCGGGGATGCTCAACTGCAGGGCCAGCAGCGTCTGCTGCCGCAGCGTCAGCTCCTCACCGCTGCGCAGTGACAGCAGAAGATCTTTTTTCATAGCGCACCTCCGGATAACACGATCATATACCACTACACTATACCTGCTGTCGAAGAAAAGGTCAAGGGAAGAAAAGCCAACGCCCGCAGAAATACGGGCGTTGACTTTTTCAGGTATTTTTCTCCGGCCGGTCATCCTCCGCTGCATGTTTGTGGCGGCGGCAGACCTGTCGATAGATGACCAGACCGACGCCGGCGATGACCGTGGTGGCGGCGAAGGTGATGGCGGCGAACTGGTAGTTTTGCAGGCCCAGCGCGTTGCCGCCCACGGTGGAGGTGATGATGGAGGGCAGACGCCCCACGGAGGCGATCAGCAGCCATGTTGTCCAGCGCAGATCCGTCAGACCCGCGAAGTAGCACAGCAGATCCTTGGGCGTGCCGGGGACGGTGAACACCAGCCACAGCAGCGCCGTCCGCTTGGGGGAGGTCTTGAGGAAGGTCAGCTTGTCCAGCTTATCCTGCGGGAAAAAGACCTCCACCAGCGGTACGCCCCACTTCCGCACCACGGCGAATACCGCCGCGCTGCCCAGAAAGGCGCCCAACAGACACAACACCGTACCCCACACCGCGCCAAAGGCGTAGCCCCCGGCGATCTCCAGCGGCTCACCGGGGATGATAGCCACCAGCACCTGCAAAAACACCATGCCCGCATAGGCAGCCATACCCAAAAGACCGTGATCCGCCACCCATGCCCGGAACACCTCCGGCTCTCTGGCGAAGCGGATCAGCGGGCGTCCCACGAACCAGGCCAGAGCAGCGCCCAGCAGGAGAAAGACGGCGATAGCGCCGCCCGACAGCAGTTTTTTCTGTTTTTCCGTGAAAGCACGATGCTGCTTCATGGAGCAAATGCTCCTTTCTTTTGTTCTTCTGCCATCATCCTACCACGAAACGCAGGGAAATATTTGAACAGGAAATGAAGAGTTGCTTAAAAGCGCGCAGAGAGCCGAAAAAAGCGGCTCTCTGCGTGACTTATCGGATACCGGCGATAAAGCAGGCGGGGTCGGCGGCCAGCTGCCGCTTGGCCCACACCAGCATCTCATAGCTGTTGCAGGCGGCGGTGACAATGCCGCTGCCCCATGTGTCGACGGTGACGCTGCGCAGGAAGTCATCCGGCGCGGCGGTACGCACATAGTAGGGGTGGGCCTCGGCGCTGCCGTCCAGCGCCGCCGGCACGGCCTTGTCGGTGTAGAAGGACTTGTCCCCGGCCAGAATGGTCAGGCAGTCCTGCACTACGTTGCCGGCGGTGGGGAAGCGCCCTGCGCCCTGCCCGAAGAAGCTCTGACGGCCACGCCCTCGGCGGTATAGCTGATGAGGTTGTAGTTGGCGGGGACGGCGGCCTCCAGCTCCGACGCCGCCACCAGCGTCGGCTCCACATAGGCGCACACGCCGTTCTCCGCGGCCTCCGCCTCCGCCAGCAGCCGGCAGACGAAGCCGTGGCTCTTAAACGCGGCGATATCCGCCGCCGTGACAGTGCGGATGCCGAAGGTGGGGATGGCCGTCTCGTCCAGCACCGTGTCAAAGGCGATGTTGGCGGAGATGCACAGCTTCCGGCGGATGTCGTCGCCGTCGATATCGGCGGAGGGATCGGCCTCGGCGTAGCCCAGCGCCTGCGCCTCCTTGAGAATGGCGGGGAAGTCCACGGGAGCGCGGTGCATGGCGTCCATGATGAAGTTGGTGGTGCCGTTCATGATGCCGCCTACGGCGCACACGGTGTCCAGCCGCTTGATCCGCGCCAGATTCACCAGCCATGGGATGCCGCCGCCCACGGCGGCGGTGCAGCGCAGCGCCACGCCCTTTTCCTTCGCCAGGCCGGTCAGCTCCCGGTAATAGGCGGCGATCAGCGCCTTGTTGGCGGTGACCACGTTTTTGCCCCGCTCCATGGCGGCGGTGACGTACTCATACGCCGGGTGCAGGCCGCCCATGACCTCCACCACCGTGTCGATGCGCTCGTCACAAAGAATGTCGTTGAAGTCGTAGGTGGCCAAGCCCTCCGGCAGCCCCGGCTTGGGGCTGCGCAGCAGCACACGGGAGACGGTGATATCGCCGCGGCCCTGTGTCAGCTCCAGTACGCCGCCGCCCACCACGCCGAAGCCCAGCAGACCGATGTTCATAGGAATACCCCCTGTCCATTTGATGTTGCCTCATTTTACCCAGTACAGCCCCTGCTGTCAATATGGGAAAAGAGCCGCACCGGTGGGGTGCGGCTCCTTTGAGCGGTGTCAGTGGCCACTTGGCATCTTCCAGCCGAAGTGGTCGGTGTGCAGCAGCATATGGGCCTTGTGACCCAGCGGCTGACGCAGATACTCCTTGTACAGCGTCTGCACGTCGGCGTTCTCGTGGGAGAAGCGGATCTTCGTGTTCTTGTCGATGTTCCACAGCACGTCGCCGCGGCTGGCCGCCATCTCCACGTTGTCGTGGATAGGCTGTCCGCCGCCGCCGGCGCAGCCGCCGGGACAGGCCATGACCTCCACGAAGTCGTAGTCCACCTCGCCGGCGTCAATGGCGTTCATCAGCTTTCGGGTGGCGCCCAGGCTGCTGACCACCGCCACCCGCACGTCGCCTGCGCCGGGGATGGTGAACTTTGCCTCCTTCCAGCTGTCCATGCCGCGGACGGCGTGGAAGGCGTCGGGGTCAGGGTTCTGCCCGGTGATCAAATAGTAGGCGCTGCGCAGGGCGGCATCCATGACGCCGCCGGTGGCACCGAACACCACAGCCGCGCCGGTGCCGCTGCCCAGAGGACTGTCAAAGGGCGTCTCCGGCAGGACGGCGGGGTTGATCTGCTCGCCCCGGAACATCCGAACGATCTCGCGGGTGGTCAGCACCACATCCACGTCCGGATCGCCCTCGGCATTGCGCATGGTGGGCAGCGCCGCCTCCGCCTTCTTGGCGGTGCAGGGCATGATGGATACCACAAACAGCTTCTTGGGATCCACGTTCAGCTGGTCGGCGAAGTAGCTCTTGACCACCGCGCCGAACATCTGCTGGGGACTCTTGGCGGTGGACAGGTTGCCGATGTAGGAGGGGAACTGGCTCTTGACGAACCGCACCCAGCCGGGGCAGCAGCTGGTGAACATGGGCCAGTGGTACTTGTTCCGGTGGGTAAAGCGCTCGATGAACTCGCTGCCCTCCTCCATGATGGTCAGGTCGGCGGCGAAGTTGGTGTCAAACACAAAGTCGAAGCCCATGGTCTTCAGGGCGGTGACCATCCGCTCCGCCGTGGCGTATTTGGGATCGAGGTGGAAATACTCCGCCCACGCCGACCGGACGGCGGGGGCCATCTGCACCACGGTGATGCGCTCCGGATCCGCCAGTGCGTCGAAGACCTTGCCGGTATCGTCGTGCTCCTGCAGGCCGCCCACGGGACAGTGGGTGATGCACTGGCCGCAGAACGTGCAGTCGCTCTCGCCCAGCGTGCGGGTACGGGCCACGCCTACGGTGGTGTGGGAGCCGGTACCCATCAGATCCCAGATGCCCATGGTCTGCACCTTGTCGCAGATCTGGATGCAGCGCATACACTTGACGCAGCGGTTCTCAATGCGCACCACGGGGTTGGAGAAGTCCGGGGGCGCGTTCCGCAGATCGTCGATGTAGTGCTCACCCAGCAGGTTGTAGTCGTTGGTGAGCTGCTGGAGCTTGCAGTTGCCGCTGCGGGTACACTTGGTACACTTGGTATCGTGCTGGCTCAGCAGCAGCCGCAGGTTCACACGCCGCGCCTCCCGGACACGGGGGGAGTTGGTGCGGACCACCATGCCCTCGTTCACCACGTTGTCGCAGGCGGGGACAAGGCGGGGCTGCCCCTCCACCTCCACCATGCAGATGCGGCAGGCACCGATCTCGTTGATGCCCTTCAGGTAGCACAGGGTGGGAATGTCGATATGTATGGAGCGTGCCGCCTCCAGAATGGTGGTGCTCTCCGGCACCGTGACGGCGCGGCCGTCGATGGTCAGCGTTACCATTTGACGTTCCTCCCTCCTCTGAAAATACCGTAGCCGAAGTGGTCGCAGCGCAGGCAGCGGGACGCCTCGGTGCGGGCGCCCTCCTCCGTCAGGCCGCATTCAATGTCCTCAAAGTCGCAGCGGCGCTCACAGGCCTCCCGCTCGGTGGTGTTGATGCGCCCATGGGGGCCGCGGTTGTTCAGCCGCGGGGACGGGATATCCACATCCACCTCGATCTCATGCTGGAAGCCCAGATGCACGTCGATGTTGGCCGCCGCCACCTTACCGGCGGCGATGGCGCGGATGGCTGTGGCGGGGCCGGTGACGCAGTCACCGCCGGCGAACAGGTTGTCCATATCGCCCACCTGACCGGAAAGACCCGCCACGAACACGCCCCGCTTGATGGGGACGCCGGCCTGCTCAAAGCCCTGGATCTCGATGCCCTGTCCGATGGCCACCACGATGATATCCGCCGGGATGCGCCGCTCCGGAAGGTCGGCCTTGTTGGGGCGGGGCCGCCCGGACTTATCGGCCTCGCCGATGATCTGGGGCTGCACCCACAGGGCGGCGGCGCAGCCGTCCTCGTCGGCCTCAATGCGGACGGGAGCCATCAGCGCCTCGATCTCCGCACCCTCCGCCATGGCGCCGGTGACCTCGTCGGGCAGCGCCGTCATGTCCTCGATGCGGCGGCGGTAGACGCAGGTCACCTTCTCCGCACCCAGACGGACGGAGCTGCGGGTCACGTCCATGGCCACGTTGCCGCCGCCGATGACCACCACCTGCTTGCCGGTAAAGTCCGGCATCACATCGTCGCCGATGGCGCGGAGCATCTCCACGGCGGACATCACGTTCTTGCAGTCCTCACCGGGGATGCCCACCTTCTTATCCTGATGGGCGCCGATGGCGATATACAGGCAGTCGTAGTCCTTTTGCAGCTCCTCCACCCAGATATCGGTACCCACGGTGGTGTTGGTGTGCGCCTCAATGCCCAGAGACAGGATGGAGTCGATCTCCGCATCCAGCAGGTGCCGGGGGAACCGGTAGCTGGGAATGCCGTAGCGCAGCATACCGCCCAGCTTTGCCCGCTCCTCAAATACCGTGACCTTGTGGCCCATCAGCGCCAGATAGTAGGCACAGCTCAGACCGCTGGGGCCGCCGCCGATGATAGCCACCTTCTTGCCGGTGGGGGGCGCGCAGGCGGGCTGCGGCACATCTCCGGCGTGATCCACGGCGTAGCGCTTGAGCCCCCGGATGTTGATGGCGTCGTCGATCATGTTCCGGCGGCACCGGGCCTCGCAGGGATGCTCGCAGATGTAGGCGCAGGCGGTGGGGAAGGGGTTGTCCTTGCGGATCAGGCGCACGGCGTCGGCGCAGCGTCCCTCGCCCACCAGCGCCATGTAGCCCGGCACGTCCACACCGGCGGGACACAGCGCCACGCACGGCACGGGCAGCTGCAAGCCGGCCAGACACCGGTGGTGTATGATATGCTCCTCATAGTCGTCCCGGAAGCCGTCCAGACCGTCCAGCACCAGCCGGGCCGCATCCCGGCCGATGGCACAGTCGGCGGTGTTCACGATGGTGCGGGCCGTCTTTTCGATGATGGCGATGGTACTCATGTCGGCGGTGCCGTCCAGCACCGTGGCGATGAGCTTACTCAGCTGTCCCAGACCGATACGGCAGGGTACGCACTTGCCGCAGGACTGGGCGTGGCACAGCTGCAAAAACGACAGCGACATATCCACGGGGCATAGACCCGGCGGACTGGCGGCGATACGGCGCTCTACATCACGGTAGAGGTTATCCACCACCGTCTGTGCGCGGCTGGGACTTTTGATATCAAGTCTGCTCAAGGCAGAGCCCTCCTTTCGTCCGTTCCGTGCGGACATCATTCTTCCGGCGCGGGACAATCGCTTAGATTGAGACAAGAATGCCACAAAAAACGAAAAATGTCAATCAAAAATAAAAAGTTATCAAAGTGATGTAAAAAACTTGAAAAACGGCGTGTTCCTATCTGCAATAATTTTCACATACCCGCGCCCCGTGTGTCTAAAAGATGTATTCTGACGAAATTATTTACCGAGAATACAGCTTTTTGCAAAAATCCCGTACCGACAGGTGTGCTTGACAGTGCCGCGCTGGAGATATATAATCCCTATGTATGTAAGTAGGGCATCCCCGCCGGCTGTGCGGCCAGAATGGGGGTGCCTGTTTTTGCCGCGAGGGACGCAGTATATCTGAGGTAATGACATGAACTTTCGATTGATCGCAAATACCACCAGCTACGTGCTGTGGGTGGAGGCGGGCTTCCTGCTGCTGCCGCTGCTGGTGTCCGTCCTGTACGGCGAGCCGTGGATGCCGTTTTTCGCCACGGCGGTGCTGTGCATCCTGATCGGCTTTATTTTGCAGCTGGTGCCGGTGAAGAAGGCGCAGATGCACAGCCGGGACGGCTTTATGGTCGTGGCGCTGGGCTGGATAGCCCTGTCGCTGACCGGCGCGCTGCCCTATGTGTTCAGCGGCGCGCTGAACGACTATGTGGACGCCATATTTGAAACAGTGTCCGGCCTGACCACCACCGGCTCCACGGTGTTTCCCGAGGTGGAGCACCTGCACCGCAGCGTGCTTTTATGGCGCTCCCTGACCCAGTGGATGGGCGGCATGGGCGTGCTGGTGCTGTTTCTGGCGCTGATGCCCAAGCTGGGTGACGGCGCGGTGTACCTGATGCGGGCGGAGAGCCCCGGCCCCATCAAGTCCAAGCTGGTGCCAAAGGTGGGCGGCACCGCCAAGATCCTCTACACCATCTATCTGGCGCTGACCGCGCTGGAGATGCTGTGCCTGCGTCTGGCGGGTCTGACATGGTTCTCCGCCGTCAACCACGCCTTTACCACCATGGCCACCGGCGGCTTTTCCATCAACAATACCTCTCTGTCGGGCAGCAGCCCGGCGGTGATGTGGATCGTGACGATCTTTTCCTTTCTGGCGGGCGTCAACTTCTCCCTGCTGTTTCTGGCGGTCACCGGCAAGCTCCGCGCCGCCCTGCACAGCGAGGAGCTGCGGGTCTATACGGCCGTAGTGGTGGGTATGACGCTGCTGATCTGCCTGTGCCTGCGGTTGCAGGCCGGGATACCGTTGAGCGGCTCCATCACGGACGCGGCGTTCCAGACCGTGACCATCATCACCACCACCGGCTTTGCCACGGTGGACTTCGCTATGTGGCCCACCTTCTGCCGTATGGCGCTGCTGGTGCTGATGTTCTCCGGCGGCTGTGCCGGCTCCACCGCCGGCGGCATGAAGGTGTCCCGTGTGCTGATCCTGTGGAAGTCGCTGGTGCGTGAGCTGAAGCGGATGGTACACCCCAACCATGTCAGCGTCATCAAGGTGGACGGTCAGCCGGTGGAGGAGCGGGTGGTGTCGTCCACCGGCGCCTACATCATGGCGTATATGGTGGTGCTGCTGGCCGGTGCGCTGGTGGTGAGCTGGGACAACTACGGCTTTCAGGAGTCCTTTGCCGCGTCCCTGACCTGCATCAGCAACGTGGGGCCGGGTCTGGGTATTCTGGGACCCATGGAAAACTTCTCTATCCTCTCGCCGCTGAGCAAGGTGGTGCTGTCGCTGGAGATGCTGACGGGCCGTCTGGAGCTGATGCCCATGCTGGCGCTGCTGAGCCGCAGTGTGTGGCGTGATCGCTGAATAAAAAACGGACGCGGCCATGGGGCTGCGTCCGTTCTGCTGTATGGGGGTCGATCAGGCGTGGTCGGCGCAATAGGCGTCGTAGCGGGACTGGAGCCAGCCCTGCAACTGCTGGACCCCGTCGTCGTCCCAAGGGAAATCCTGCTCCTCCACATCCCGCGCCAGCTCGTAGCACAGCTGGGAGTACACGGCGGCGTGAAGCAGACCGGCGTCCTTATCGGTGGCGAAGCGATAGCGGAACTCACCGATGGAGCCGGTGTAGACAAAGGCCCGCTTGAACCAGCGGGGCGTAAGCTCGGCAAACTGAGGGTGCATGGAGATCCATCCTTTCCGGAAAGCTAAGCGGGCGCGGGAAACCGGCGGTGTGTGCGTCCGCTCCGACAGACAGCATACCACAAAACCCGGTGTTTGTCCAAGAAGTTTTCACAAATACTTATTGCAAACAGACCAAACGTATGGTACAATGCGAGACAAGAAAATGATGGGGTATCGCCTGCGGCGTGCCGCAAAACAGGAAAGAGGTAAGCTTTTATGAACAATGCAGTCAAGCGTATCGGCGTACTGACCAGCGGCGGCGACGCACCGGGCATGAACGCCTGCATCCGTGCGGTGGTACGCAGCTCTCTGGCCCGCGGCATCGAGTGCGTGGGCATCCGCAGAGGCTATGCCGGTCTGATCGCCGGGGACTTCGTGGAAATGGACAATTCCAGCGTCAGCCGGATCATCAACCGGGGCGGCACCATCCTGTACAGCGCCCGGTGCGACGAGTTCCGCACCGAGGAGGGTCAGCGGAAGGCGGCCAACACCTGCAAGCTGCTGGGGCTGGACGGTCTGGTGGCCATCGGCGGCGACGGTACGTTCCGCGGTGCGCAGGATCTGTCCAAGTTCGGCATCTCCGTGGTGGGTATCCCCGGCACCATCGACAACGACATCAACTGCACCGATTACACCATCGGCTTTGATACCGCCGCCAACACGGCGGTGGAGTGCATCGACCGTCTGCGCGACACCATGCAGTCCCACGAGCGCTGCTCCGTGGTGGAGGTCATGGGTCACCGCGCCGGGTATCTGGCGCTGTATGTGGGCGTGGCTGTGGGCGCTACGGCGGTGCTGGTGCCGGAGCGCGAATACGACTTCGAGCAGCACGTGGCGGAGAAGATCCGCCGGGCCCGGCTGCGCGGCAAGACCAACTTTATGATCGTGGTGGCCGAGGGCGCCGCCAGCGGCATCGCCGTGGGCGAGGAGATCCGGGAGAAGCTGGGATTGGATCCCCGCGTCACCATTCTGGGTCACATTCAGCGGGGCGGCAACGCCAGCGCCAAGGATCGTGTCATGGCTACCCGCATGGGCTACGAGGCGGTGCAGCTGCTGGCGGAGGGGCAGACCAACCGCATCATCTGCGCCAGAGGCGAGCAGATCACCGACGTGGACATCGACGAGGGGCTGGCCATGAAGAAGACGCTGAATCCCGAGGAGCTGGAGGTCATGACCGTCATGACCGGCCGGTAAGCACATCGTACAGCATACAAAAGAACGCCGTCTGCCCGCGCAGACGGCGTTCTTTTGCAGACCGGGCGGTGTACCGCCGCAGGAGGGGGACAGGCTTGCCATGGGAGGGTGTCTGTGCTATACTACGGATATCATCCTAAGTAAGGAGAGCGCACCATGCTGCAGATCGTAATGGCCTTTGCACCTCTCGTGTTTTTGATCCTTTACGCGCTGAAGACCCGTAAGATGGCGGATGCCATGGTACTGGCCACGCTGCTGGCTATGGTGCTGCTGCACCGGCAGCATTTTCTCACCGGTACCATCGACGCCATGTACGCCGCGCTGTCCAACTCCTCGTATCAGTTTGCGCTGTGCGTCATCATCGGCTTCGGCGGCATGATCACGCTGTTTCAGGAGTCCGGCGCCCTTATGGGCTTCCGGGATCTGCTGCTGAAGATCGCCTCCGGTCCCAAGCGGACGCTGGTGCTGGCGTGGCTCATGTCGGCCATCATGTTTCTGGACGAGTACCTCAGCGCCCTGACGGTGACCTTCTCCATGCGGGAGATCACCGATAAAAACCGTATCCCTCGTGAGCATCTGGCGCTGCAGGCCAATATCATCGCGTGCTGCCTGTGTGTCGCCGTGCCGTTTTCCAGCTGGACGGCGTTCAGCGTGGGACTGATCTCGGCACACGGCCTCGGCTTCAGCGACTATGTCCGCGCCATTCCCTATATGTTCTACCCGCTGGGCATGCTGCTGCTGTGCCTGCTGCTGGCGGTAGGGGCCTTCCCCAAGCTGGGCGGGCTGAAGCGCGCCTATCAGCGGGTACAGAGCGGCGGCCTCGCCTTTGAGCGGGACGACACCACGGAGAAGCTGGTGGACATCCCCGATGTGGACGAGAGCCGCGTGTCCTCCGCGTGGAATGCCATCGTACCGCTGGCGGTGCTGGTGGGCGGCACCATCGCCTACGGCAACGACCTGGTCCACGGCATGATCATGGCCATTATCGCCCAGTTCCTGCTGTATATACCACAGAAGATCATGACCGTGGGGAAGTTCTTCGAGCATTTCTTCAACGGAGCCAAGGGCATGACCACGCTGGCCATCGTGGTGGGCTTCGGCTTCATGCTCAGTGAGGCCAACCGGGGCCTGGGTCTCTTTGATACGCTGATCACCAGCATCGGCGGCGCCGTACCCGCGTTTTTGATCCCGGCGCTGGCATTTCTGCTGGTGGCGGCAACGGTGTTCGCCGTGGGCAGCTGCTGGGTGGTCATGACCCTTGCCATCCCGGTATTCCTGCCGCTGGCTGCGTCCGTGGGGCTGCCTGCGCCGGTGATCGTCGCCGCCATCATGAGCGGCGTATCGCTGGGGTACAGCACCTGCTTCTATGCCGACGCGGTGTTCATGACCACGGCGGGTACCGGCGTGTCCAATATCACCATCATCAAGACCACCGCGCCCTACGCCGCGGTGGGCGCGGTGGCGGCGGTGATCGGATTTTTGCTGTGCGGTCTGGGCATATTGTAACAGCGTATAAGCGGGGGCGGATATCCGAAAGGATGTCCGCTCCTGTTCTTTGCGGCTTTTTAACTCGACTTGGCGCGGGTTTTCTGGTATACTGCCATCAGTTTATCAAGAAGGAGGGGATCACGCTTATATGGATACTGACGGCGGTGACTATCCGGGTAACCATCTGAACTGCCATCTGTTTATGGGAGCATATCTGCGCTGTGTTTTGCGGGGCAGACGTGCTTTTTTGCGCTTATAGGCGTCTATCCACCGGTAAAAAACAGACGACAGAAAAGGAGTTACATATTTTGTCAACCACAACTTGTATTATGATCATGGCGGTCTGCCTGCTGCTATCCGCCTATTTTTCCGCCACAGAGACGGCGTTTTCCTCCGCCAACACCACGCGGCTCCGGACGCTGGCGGAGAAGGGGAGCAGAAACGCGGCGCTGAGTCTGAAGCTGCTGGGGCAGTACGACCGGCTGCTGTCCACCATCCTCATCGGCAACAACATCGTCAATATCGCCACCGCGTCCATCGGCACGGTGCTGTTCGTGCGGCACTACGGCGATGCGGGCGCCACCATCTCCACGGTGGTGGTGACGGTGGTGGTGCTGATCTTCGGCGAGATCTCCCCCAAGAGCATCGCCAAGGACTGCGCGGAGCGGTGTACCATGCTGTCCGCCCCTATCCTGCGGGTGTTCATCTGGGTGCTGCTGCCGCTGAACTGGCTGTTTTCCATGTGGAAGAAGCTGCTGAGCCGGGTGTTCCGTCTCAGCGGCGCGAGCAAAATGTCCCAGGAGGAGCTGCTGATGCTGGTGGACGAGGTGCAGCAGGACGGCAGCATCGACCGGTACGAGGGCGAGCTACTGAAAAACGCCATCGGCTTTTCCGAGCAGGTGGCGCAGGACATCCTCATCCACCGGGTGGATCTGGCGGCGCTGCCCGTCACCGCCGGCAAGGAGGAGGTGGCGGCGCTGTTTACCAAGACCAAATACTCCCGGCTGCTGATCTACGAGGATTCCATCGACCACATTCTTGGCACCATCCACCGGAAGGAATTCTATGTGGGCTGCGGCGTGACGGACAAGCCTCTGCGGGACATCATCTCCCCGCCGCTGTTTGCGCTGGAGAACGAGCCCATCCGCCTGCTGCTGAAGAAGCTGCAGCAGGCCAAGACCCATGTGGCGGTGGTGGTGGACGAGTGCGGCGGCACCTGCGGTATCGTCACCATGGAGGACATTCTGGAGGAGCTGGTGGGCGAGATCTGGGACGAGCACGACGAGGAGGAGGTGTTCCTGCGGAAGCTGGGGCCGGACGCCTACGCGGTGGACGCTGCCATGGATTTCGACGACTTCGCCGCCTACTTCCATCTCAAGACCGATTCGGAGATGGTATCCGTCAGCGGCTGGGTCATGGAGCAGTTCGGCCGCGTGCCGGAGGCGGGGGACAGCTTTACCTTCGATGGCCTGCGCGTGGAGGTCACCCGGGTGGAGAACCACCGCATCGAGGAGATCCATGTGGAGCAGGAGACGCCGAAGGCCACTGCGTGACCGATATAGACCTGTATGGGTGCAGGAAAAAGCCGCGTGAGCGGCTTTTTTCCTTTGCGTGGCGATAGAAAATGGCGGTTTTTGCGCCACCACGCCAAAAAAACTGTCAGGTACACAAAAAATGTTTTGGTTTCGTTAAGAAAATGTGGTACAATAGATGATATCACAGGCGGCAGCTCGAAGGAGGACACACCATGCAGAAGACTGTACGCAGCCAGCAGGCGCTGTTTCAATTCCGGGGCATCCCACCGATCGGGATGACCGTCTCCATGGCCTTGCAGCATCTGGTGGCCATGATCGTGGGGTGCGTGACCCCGGCTATCATCATCGCCCACACCGTGGGGCTGCCGCAGAGCCAGCGGGTGCTGCTGATCCAGGCGTCGCTGGTGATGTCGGCGGTGACCACGCTGTTGGAGCTGTTCCCCATTGGCGGACGGTTCGGCGCGGGGCTGCCGGTCATCTTCGGCGTCAGCTTTGCGTACCTGCCCAGTATGCAGGCCATCGCCTCCGGCGGCGGCGGACTGTCCGCTGTGGCGGGGGCCATGATCGTGGGCGGCGTGGTGGCCACGCTGGTGGGCATCTTCATCAAGCCCATCCGCCGCCTGTTCCCACCGGTCATCACCGGCACGGTGGTGTTCACCATCGGCCTTTCCCTGTATCCCACGGCCATCCACTACATGGCCGGCGGCGCCGGCAACACCTACGAGTCCGTGGTGACGGAGCGCGGCCTTACCGAGGCGCTGGTCTACGGCTCGTGGCAGAACTGGGCCATCGCGGCGTTTACACTGGCGGTGGTGCTGGTGCTGACCAACCACGGCAAGGGCATCTGCAAGCTGGCGTCCATCCTGCTGGGTATTCTGGCGGGCTACGCCGTGGCGCTGGCGGCGGGTATGGTGGATCTGTCCGGCATCGGCGAGGCGTCGTGGTTCTCGCTGCCGCAGGTGCTGCCCTTCGGCGTCACCTTTGAGCCCTCCGGCTGCATCGCATTGGGGCTGCTGTTCGCCATCAACTCCATTCAGGCCATCGGCGACCTGACCGCCACCACCGTGGGCGGTATGGACCGGGAGCCCACAGACCGGGAATTGCAGGGCGGTATCGCGGCCTACGGCGTCAGCAATATCCTGACGGCGCTGCTGGGCGGTCTGCCCACGGCCACCTATTCCCAGAACGTGGGTATCGTGGCCACCAACAAGGTAATAAACCGGTGGGTGTTTGCCATGACCGGCGGCTTTCTGCTGCTGGCAGGCGTGGTGCCTAAGTTCTCCGCCGTCCTGACCACCATCCCCCAGTGCGTGCTGGGCGGCGCTACGGTGGCGGTGTTCTCCACCATCGCCATGACCGGCATGAAGCTCATCGCCGGGGAGGGTATCACCGCCCGCAACACCACCATCGTGGGACTGTCCGCGGCGCTGGGCGTAGGCATCTCGCAGGCGGCGGAGGCGCTGGCACAATTCCCGGAGGCCGTGACCACCATCTTCGGCAAGTCGCCGGTGGTCATCGCCACGCTGTTGGCGGTGTTCCTGAATCTGGTGCTGCCGCGAGAGGACAAATAACGCATAAAAAAGGGAGCCGTCCTGCGGGACGGCTCCCTTTTTTATGCGTCAGCAAGCTCCAGCACCACGGGGCAGTGGTCGCTGCCGGTGATCTCCGGCCAGATGTCCGCGCTTTTGACGCGGGGCATCAGCCGCTGGGACACGATGAAGTAGTCGATGCGCCACCCGGCGTTGTTCTCCCGTGCGTGGAAGCGGTAGCTCCACCACGAATAAGCGCCGGTGCGGTCGGGGTACAGGGCGCGGAAGGTGTCCACGAAGCCGCTGGCGAGCAGCTGGGTCATCTTGTCCCGCTCCTCGTCGGAGAAGCCGGGATTCATCCGGTTGGACTTTGGATTCTTCAGGTCGATCTCCTGATGGGCCACGTTCAGATCGCCGCAGTAGACCACCGGCTTTTGGGCGTCCAGCTCCATGAGATAGGCGCGGATATCGTCCTCCCACGCCATGCGGTAGTCCAGCCGCGCCAGCTGATCCTTGGAGTTGGGGGTGTAGCAGCAGACCAGATAGAAGTCCTCGAACTCCGCCGTGATGACCCGTCCCTCGTGGCGGTGTACGGCATCCCCGAAGTCGTAGGTCACGGACAGGGGCTGGCGGCGTGTGAACACGGCGGTGCCGGAGTAGCCCGCCTTGTCGGCGCTGTTCCAGAAGCGGTGGTAGCCCTCCAGCGCAAAGGATGCCTGCTCCGGGCGCATCTTCGTCTCCTGCAAGCAGATGACGTCGGCATCCGCCAGTGTGCAGAAATCCAGAAAGCCCTTATTCAGACAGGCCCGCAGGCCGTTGACGTTCCATGAGATCAGCCGCATGATGTGTCCCTCCGAGTTTCTCAAGACATTGCGGCTATTGTATCACACTTTCCGCCGCCGCACAATCCCGGTCTGCGGAATGTGTCGGATGCCGGCTGCGTCCCGGTGCGGGTGGCCACCGCCAGACGGTCGATGTCCCAGCCGGTCTGCCAGCGGGCGCAGTAGTCCTCGGTGCAGTGCCTGAACCGGGAGAACAGCCGCTGCGCCCGGCGCTCATCGCTATAGACCTTCCACAGCCCCGCACACTTGAAATCACAGGCGCGGTGGTCGATGAAGCCCTGCACGTCCTCCGGCGGGTAGCTGAGGAACAGCCCCACCTCGTGGGGGAACTGACCATCCTCCCGGAACCGGCGGATGAGCTGGGCGACGCAGCGGCCGCAGCCGCCGTCGGCGGGGTATCCGGCGTCCGACAGGATGCGCCGCGCCAGGCGGTTTTGCAGGTCACGGTGCAGCACGGCGGGGCGGTAGAGGTATAGCAGCGCCTGTCCATCCTTGAAGCGGATGGGCAGCAGGCAAAGGCCCTTGGGCGCCAGCAGCCGGTTCAACCGGCGGATATCGTCCAGCAGCGCGCCCTCGTCGCGGCAGGGGCAGGGAAACAGACTGCCCGTCTTGATGCCCGCCAGCGTGGGCGCGCCTTGCTTGACCAGAATTTCCTCCGACATGGAAAACCTCCTTTTGATGCTGTGTGCAGTGTGCCGTAAAAACGGCGCGGTCATACGCGGTTAGATTCATTTAACTGGCGCACAATAAAAAATGCCACGGCGGTTAAATGACTCTAACTCGGATTGTAGCACAGCGGCGAAGCGTTGTCAAGGGCGGCGGGCAACCACGTTGGCGCGCAGGGGCGGGAGGTGTCCGCATCGGAAAAAGGATGGCTGTCTCAAAAGGGACAGCCATCCTTTTTTCGCAATTCAGAATCCGAACACCACGCCCACGGCGGCGCTGGCCAGAATGAACAGAATGGGGTGCAGGTTTTTGGTGAATTTGACCCACCGCGTCAGCACCAGCAGCACAGCCGCCAGCGCGATGGCCTTCCAGTTCAGCAGCGCCAGACCGGTGCCGCCGACATTCACCAGTGCGATGAGCACCACGGAGATACCTGCCGCCGCCACCAGCGCGGTGGAGGCGGGGCGCAGACCGTAAAAGGCGGCGCTGACCCATTTGCTGTCGCGGAACGCCTTCAAAAACGCCGCCACGATGAGGATGACGATGACCGACGGCGTCACAAGACCCAGCGTGGCAATGAGCGCGCCGCCGACGCCGCCGGTGGTGAAGCCCACATAGGTGGCCATGTTCACGCCGATGGGGCCGGGGGTGGACTCGGACACCGCCAGCATATCCGCCAGCTGGGCGCGGGTGAACCAGCCGGTGCGGTCGGCCATATCCTGCAAAAAGGGGAGGGTGGCCAGTCCGCCGCCCACGGCGAAGAGACCGGTCTTGAAAAACTCCCAGAAAAGATGGAGGTACAGCATTATTTCTCCCTCCTTATCAGGTTCTGGATGACGATGCCGCACAGGGCGGCGGCCGCCACAAAGATCACGGGGGAGAGATCCGTGAACAGGGAGGCCGCCAGCACCGCGACGAAGATCACGGCGGCGGGCCAGTCCTTCACGGAGCTTTTCAGCAGCTTCAGCACGGCGTTGAAGATCAGCACGCACACGCACACGCGGATCCCGGCAAAGGCGTGCTGCACCCAGTCCAGATGGGAGAAGCTGTTGATAACGCCGGCCAGCACCGTGATGATGAGAAGGGAGGGGAACACGATGCCCAGCGTGGCCACGATGCCGCCCACGACGCCCCGCTGCTTCTGCCCTACGAAGGTGGAGGTGTTGACGGCGATGATGCCGGGCGTACACTGGCCTATGGCGAAATAGTCCACCAGCTCCTCGTCGGTGGCCCAGCCCTTGTTCTCCACCACCTCCCGCTGGAGGATGGGCAGCATGGCCATGCCGCCGCCGAATGTCATGACCCCCACCTTGGCAAAGGTGAGGAACAGCTCCCACAGTAATTTCACAAGATCACCTCATTCAGAATATCCATAGAGACCCCGGACGGACACCTCGCCGCTGTACAGCGTCTCCACGGCGCCGTCTTCGTATCGCACCGTCAGGCCGTATTGCGGGTCGATGCCCTCCGCCACGGCACGGCGCACCGCATCGCCGCGCACCACCTGCACCTGCTGCCCAATATTGACGCAGCGGGCGCGGTAGTCCTCCTGCCACAGAGCGGGGTCGGGGAGGGCGTGGTCGTGCAGCTCCGTCAGCTCGCCCACCAGCGCCTGCGCCAGCGTGTCGCGGGACACGTCGCGCCCCAGCTGGCCGCGGAGAGACGTGGCGATGGCGGCCACGTCGGGGGAGAAGTCATCGGCGGTCTGGGACACGTTGACGCCGATGCCCACGATGACCCAGTCCGGCGTGCCGTCGGGACGGAACGCCGACTCCGTCAGGATGCCGCAGACCTTTCTGCCGCCCAGCAGCAGGTCGTTGGGCCACTTGATGCCGCAGCGCAGACCGCAGACGTTTTCGATGGCACGGCACACCGCCACCGCCGCCAGCGGCGTGATCGTGGGCAGCGTCTCCGCGCAAAGGCCGGTGCGCCACAGGACGGACAGGTACAGACCCAATCCCGGCGGGGACTGAAAGCACCGCCCCATACGGCCACGGCCCGCCGTTTGGCAGTCCGCCGTCACCACGGCGGACGCGGCGCCCTCCGCCGCCAGACGCTTGCACTGGGTGTTGGTGGAGTCCAGCGTGTCGTAGTGATATACCGGGATGTCCATGGCCCCGCCTCCTTTTCCCCGTAATGTTACCACGATTCGCGGGGACTGTAAATAGAGATACCTGCCGAGGACGGACATGGAAAAAATGGGGGGTTTGTCGAATTTGCCAAAGAAATGCCGGGATTTTTGGCGGTTTCTTGGCGTAGAAATGTATTGCTTTTTCTGGGGGCGGCTCGTATAATAGGCGAGAAAATGAGAGGAGGGACAGCCATGATCTGCCAGTATACGATGAAAACGCAGATGACGGCTCCTATTGTTTCCATTTTTGATATTGTTGTTTCCATTGGCCGGTGATCGTTTCACCGGTTATTTTTTTGTGTTTGCAAGTAATTGGAAATAAAGAGTGAAGAAAGAGAGGAATTGTCACATGAACAAAAAACTCGGACAAGAAGCGATCTACGATGCCCGCGAATTGGGCGTCCCCCGGATGATGCTGCTGGGCCTGCAGCACCTGTTCGCCATGTTCGGCGCCACGGTGCTAGTGCCCATCCTGGTCAGCGGCTACGGCCTGCCCCTGTCCATCCAGACCACCCTGCTGTTCGCCGGTATCGGCACGCTGCTGTTCCACGTCTGCACCAAGTTTAAGGTACCCGCCTTCCTGGGCTCCTCCTTCGCCTTTCTGGGCGGCTTCCAGGCGGTAGCCAATCTGGACAGCGGCAAGTTCGCCGCCATGACCGGCGAGGAGAAGCTGCCCTACGCACTGGGCGGCGTGGTGGTCGCGGGTCTGCTGTATCTGGTGCTGGCACTGCTGTTCAAGCTGGTGGGCGCCAAGAAGGTCATGCGGTTCTTCCCCCCCATCGTCACCGGCCCCATCATCATCCTCATCGGTCTGAACCTGTCCGGCACCGCCGTGACCAACGCCTCCACCAACTGGTGGCTGGCACTGTGCGCCATCGCCATCATCATCGTCGCCAATATCTGGGGCAAGGGCATGATCAAGATCATCCCCATCCTGCTGGGTGTGGTGGGCAGCTACATCGTGGCGCTGATCTTCCATCAGGTGGACTTCACGGAGGTCGCCAGCGCCAACTTTGTGGGCCTGCAGAAGTTTGTCATCGCTAAGTTCGATGTGACCTCCATCCTTGTCATGGCGCCCATCGCCATCGCCGCCATGATGGAGCACATCGGCGACATCTCCGCCATCTCCTCCACCACCGGCAAGAACTTCATCGAGGATCCCGGCCTGCACCGCACCCTGCTGGGCGACGGTCTTGCCACCGCCTTCGCCGGTATGTTCGGCGGCCCTGCCAACACCACCTACGGCGAGAACACCGGCGTGCTGGCACTGAGCCGCGTGTACGATCCCCGGGTCATCCGTCTGGCGGCGCTGTACGCCATCATCCTCAGCTTCTCCCCCAAGTTTGACGCACTGGTCAACTCCATCCCCACCGCTATCGTGGGCGGCGTCAGCTTCGTGCTGTACGGTATGATCTCCGCCGTGGGCGTGCGCAACGTGGTGGAGAACAAGGTGGATCTCACCAAGTCCCGCAACCTCATCATCGCCGCCGTCATCTTCGTGTGCGGTCTGGGCTTCGCCTCCACCGGCGGCATCACCTTCACCGTGGGCAGCGCCGACATCACCCTGACCGGTCTGGCCATCGCCGCACTGGCGGGCGTGATCCTCAATGCCATCCTGCCCGGCAACGACTACGAGTTCGGCAAGAGTGTCGAGGGCGACGCCAGCGCCGATCTGGGCAGCTATTAAGAGACAGCGCAAACGACAAAAAAGGAACAGGCTCTCAGAGCCTGTTCCTTTTTTGTCGTGTTTTTACGCCTCCTGCGCGGTCTCCGACTGCTCGGACGGCTCCTCCGTCTGCTCCTCCGGACGGTCTGCGCGGCCATACAGCACGGTCATGCGGCGGATCTTCTCCGCCAACTCCGGCGTCAGCTCGCCGGGCAGCAGACGCCACTGCCAGTTGCCGCTCTGGGTGCCGGGGATGTTCATGCGGTGTCCTGCGCCAAGCCCCAGATAGTCCTGCATCTGCGCCACAAACAGCTCCGACACGCTGCTCATGCCGCCGCGGATGACGCCCCAGTGGAAGCCCTCTGCCTCCGTCAGTGCCAGATATTCCTGGGCGTAGGCGATATCCTCCGGCTTGGCCTCCTGCCGCCAGAGGGCCAGGGGGCTGTTGTCATGGGTGCCGGTGTAGCAGATACAGTGGTCGGTGTAGGTGTGGGGCAGGTAGTTGCTGCTGTCCCGGGAGTCAAAGGCGAACTCCAGCACCTTCATGCCGGGCCAGCCGGAGTCGTGCAGCAGCTTCTGCACACCGGGGGTGGGGTAGCCCAAGTCCTCGGCAATAAACTCCAGCTGGGGGAACCAGCCCTTGAGCCGATCCACCAGATCCATGCCGGGGCCGGGGACCCAATGGCCGTTTTTGGCCGTCGTCTCGCCGTAGGGTACCGCCCAGTAGCTGTCAAGACCGCGGAAGTGGTCGATGCGGATGACGTCGTACAGCCTGCCGGTGCCGTCGATGCGGCGGATCCACCAGCCGAAGCCGTCCTCGCGCATCCGGTCCCAGTTGTACAGGGGGTTGCCCCAGAGCTGGCCGTCGGCGCTGAAATAGTCGGGCGGCACACCGGATACGGCCTTGGGAACCAGCGTTTCATCCAGCTGGAAGAACTCCGGCTCCGCCCACACGTCGGCGGAATCCATGGCCACATAGATAGGCAGGTCGCCGATGATGCGGATGCCCTGCGCGTGGACATAGTCGCGCAGCCGCTCCCACTGGCGGAAGAACAGGTATTGCAGATAGGTGAAGAAATCCACATCCTCCCGCAGCAGGGCGCGGTATTTCTCCAGCGCCTCCGGCTTCCGCAGACGGATATCGTCGGGCCACTCCGTCCACGCCTTCATGCCGAAATGGCGCTTGCACGCCATGAACAGGGCATAGTCCGGGAGCCAGCGCTCATTTGCCTCCACGAAGGCGGCCACGGCCTCGCCGCTGCGCTGCCAGCCGCGCTTGAAAGCCTTGCGCAGCAGGTCGAAGCGCTTTTCATAGATGCGGCCGTAGTCCACATGGCGGGCCTCGCCGCCCCACTTGCACCGGCTGCACTCGGACTTGGTCAGCAGACCATCGGCGATGAGCAGCTCGGGGTCAATGTAGTAGGGATTACCGGCGTAGGTGGAGAAGCTCTGGTAGGGGGAATCCCCGTAGCTGGTGGGGCCAAGCGGCAGCATCTGCCAGTAGCGCTGGCCCGCCGCGTGGAGGAAATCCGCAAAATCGTATGCCGCCTGCCCCAGCGTGCCGATCCCGTAGGGGGATGGCAGGGAGGAGACGGCCATCAGAATACCACTGGAACGTTTCATGGCAACAAGTCACTTTCTATCAAGAATTGAAAAATGGAACGGGGCGGGCGAAATGCCCGCCCCGCTGTATAGACCGATGTGCAGTTAGCCCTTGACGGCGCCGGCAGCCACACCCTTGATGATGTGCTTCTGGCAGCACAGGTAGAAGACGATGACCGGCAGGATGCTCAGCAGGATCAGCGCCATAGTGGCGCCCATGTCCACCTGTCCGTAGCTGCCCTTCAGGTGTTGGATGACGATGGGGATGGTCATATACTTGGTACGATCCAGCACCAGATACGGCAGCAGGAAGTCGTTCCACACCCACATGATCTCCAGCACGCCCACAGAGATGAAGGTGGGCTTCATCATGGGCAGCACCACCAGAAAGAAGGTGCGCAGCGGGCCGCAGCCATCGATCACAGCGGCTTCTTCGATCTCCAGCGGGATGGATTTTACGAAGCCGGAGAACATGAATACCGCAAGACCTGCGCCAAAGCCCAGATACACCACCGGGATGGTCCACGGCGTGTCCAGATGCAGCTTATTGGCGGTACGGGACAGGGTAAACATCACCATCTGGAACGGCACTACCATGGAGAACACGCACAGGTAGTAGATGATCTTGCTGACCAGACTGCCCACGCGAGAGACGTACCACGCCGCCATAGACGTACACAGCAGGATCAGCGCTGAGGACGCGAGGGTGATAAACAGACTGTACAGCACCGCCTTGATAAACGGGTAGTTGCCAAAGGTCATGCCCTTGATGTAGTTTTGCAGCCCCACGAAGGAATTCTCGTTGGGGAGGGCGAAGGTCTCCGTGTTCACGGCGGCGTTGCTCTTGAAGGAGTTCATCAGTACGATGAGGATGGGCAGCACGTAGACGATGCAGATCACGGCAAAGGCCACGGTCAGTGCCATCTTGCTGCGCTCATGCTTTTTTGCGAGACTTGTCTGCATTACTGCTGCACCTCCTTTTTACGGGTGGACTGGAGCTGGATCAGGCCGATCACAGCCACAAGGATGAAGAACACCACGGCCTTGGCCTGCCCCACGCCGCGGTTGTTGCCGCCGCCGGAGTAGAACGCGTTGTAGATGTTCAGGGCCAGCATCTCCGTGGTCTTTATGACGCTGCCGTCCGGCTGCTGCAGGAAGGGGCGGCCGCCGGGAAGGGCCAGGTTCTGGTCGAACAGCTTGAAGCCGTTGGTCAGGGTCAGGAAGATGCAGATGGTGAAGGAGCTCATCATATTGGGGATGGTGACCTTCCACAGCATCTGCCAGCTGTTGGCGCCGTCGATACGGGCTGCCTCCAGCATATCCTCCGGAATGGATTGCAGACCGGCGATATAGATGATCATCATATAGCCCACCTGCTGCCAGCATATCAGGATGATAAGACCCCAGAAGCCGTATTTGCTCTCCAGCACCACGGAGGTGTCGTACTTCACCAGAATGCCGTCAAAGATCATGGACCAGATGTAGCCCAGCACGATGCCGCCGATGAGGTTGGGCATGAAGAACACCGTCCGGAACAGGTTGGAGCCCTTGATGCTCTTGGTCAGGAAATAGGCCACCGCAAAGGCCAGCACATTGATGAACAGTACCGACACGAAGGCGAACAGCGCCGTGTACCAGAAGGCGTGGACAAAGGTGCTGTCGGAGAAGGCCTTCACATAGTTGCTAAAGCCCACCCACGTCCACTGGCTGGTCAGCTTGAACTTACAGAAGGACAAAAACGCGCCTTTCAGAAACGGATACAAAAAACCGATGCAAAAGGCGGCAAAGGTGGGCAGCAGGAACAGCCACACCATCCGTTGAATGGGCCTGCGGATCAGACGGCTGCTGAGGGCGGCCGCATCCCGCTTTCTGTGTAATCGCTTCATTCTCTCACTCCTGTTCCGCTTTTATTGTCATGGCGAAAGCTCTTGCCCGAAGGGGTTCGACCAACAGCTCACGCCACCACAGAGAATGTACAGGCGGGGCGGGCGATCACGCCCGCCCCGCCTGTTTCCTATGCTTTTTCGTCAGTCAGACACGCAGGACTTAGTGCTCGTTGGCGTACTGGGTGGCCCAGCCTTCCACGAAAGCAGTCTTGACGGTGTCCCAGCTGCCGTTGCCGGTGGTGTACTGGCTCAGAGCATCCACCACGGCGGCACGCCAATCGTCAACAGCGGGAGTCCAGTTGAACGCCCAAGTGACGGTATAGTTGCCGTTGGCAACATACTCGTTGGCCTGTGCGAAGAACACGTTCTCGGGGGTCTTGGCGTTCTTGAAGGGGCAGGGACCAAACTGCTCGGCCAGCATGGTGGTGCCGGCGTCAGAGGTGACGACCCAGTTCATAAAGTCCAGAGTGGCCTTGATGTCCGCCTCGGAGGCGTTCTTGTTCACAGCCCAGCAGTTCTCAGTGCCGCAGCACAGACCGGCCTTCTCCTCGCCGTCCACACCGCAGTAGATGGGGATCATGGCCAGGTCAGCGGGGTTCATGCCAAACTTCTCGGCGGAGGTCAGGTTGCTGAACTCCCAAGAGCCGTTCTGATAGAACACAGCCTTGCCCTCGCCGAACTCAGCCTCAGCCTGGTCGCCGGTGGCGGACAGCAGGGCAGCGCCGGTGGTGGCGGAGTCAGTGATGTACAGATCCCAGATAGCCTTGTAGTTATCCAGATAGGTGCCCTTGATGGTGGCGGGCTGCGCGGTCACATTGTCATCGCGGAACTCGTAGAACAGGGGCATATTGGCCAGATGGCCGGAGAAACGCCAAGCGGAGGAGCCGTCCAGACCGGCGGAGGTGAAGGCATCGAAGCCCAGCTCAGCGGCGCGGGCGTGGATGTCATCGGCAACGGCCTTCAGGGACTCAAAGTTGGTGATCTCATCCAGAGAGTGACCGGCCTTCTCCAGCAGGGCCTTGTTGACGATGATGCCAAAGGCCTCGTAGCAGTAACCGATGGAAACGGTCTCGCCGTCGGCATTCTTCAGATCAAAGTCATGGGTGGTCATCTGGTTGTACACGTCGGTGCCTTCCAGGTTGTAGCAGAACTCACCGTAGCTGTTGACAGCACCCAAATTGCCCACCTGGAACATGGTGGGAGCGGCGTCCTTATCCATCTCGGCGGTCAGGGTGGTGTCGTACTGGCCGGAGGCGGCGGTGACGACCTTGACGGGCACACCGGTCTCAGCGGTGTAGGCGGCGGCCAGAGTCTGCCAAGCGGCGTCGGACTCGGGCTTGAAGTTCAGGTAGTACACGCTGCCGGTGGCAGTGTCGCCGCCCTCGTTGGGGTCGGCATCGGGCTGCTTCTGCTCGCCGCAGGCTACCAGGGACAGAGCCATCACGAGAGCCAGGAGCATTGCAAGAAACTTCTTCATTTGAGATTACTCCTTCAAAATAATTTATTCTCACGCCGTTTCCGGCGTAAAAACCTGATTCAGAGACTTTGCACGGAGCCGCCCTCCCGCAGCTGGGTGGGCAGCACCTCGCAGCAGTGGGCGCCGTGACCCCGGAGCATACCCAGCAGGATCTGGGCGCTGCGCCGTCCCATCTCCTCCATGGGCTGGCACAGAGTGGTCAGCGGCGGCTCGATGTAGGCGGACAGCTCCAGTCCGTCGATGGCGATGACGGAGCAGTCCTCCGGGATGCGGCGTCCGGCGTCCCGCAGCGCGCGCATAGCGCCGATGGCCATGGAGTCGGCAATGGCGAACAGCGCCGTAAACTCCGCGCCCTGCCGCAGCTTTTCGCGGACAGCCTCGTAGGCGTCCCGGATGTCGAAGCTGCCGGCGCACATGACCAGTTCCTTGTCCACCGGAATACCGTGGCTCTCCAGCGCCTTGCGGTAGCCCTGATAGCGAAGCTGGCTGATGGACTGATCGTCCTCCCGGCAGATCAGCGCCGCAATGCGTCGGTGACCGTGGTCATACAGGTGATCCACCGCCTGCCGCGCCGTCTCCTCGTCGGCGATGGACACGGCGGAATACTCGCCCACGCGGAGGGTGCCGTACTGGTTGGAGTAGGAGCAGCACACGAAGGGTACGTTCAGCATGGTCAGATCCTCCGGCGTATAGTCGAAACGTCCGCCCAGAAAGATAATGCCCTGCAAACGCTTTTCCCGCTCCATGACGGCGGCACGCTGTACCTCATCGCCGCAGGAGGGGATCTGCTGCATCACCAGAGAAAAGCCGGCGTCGGTGACGGTCTTTTCAATGGCGTGGATAATGTCCGTGTAGAAGGGGTTGGACACGCCGCGCACCACAAGGCCGATGGCTTCGGACTTGGTGCGTACCAGAACACGGGCGCTGTCGTTAGGGATATAGTTGCAGGCGTCAATGACCGCCTGCACCTTGCGGCGCACATCGTCGCTGACGTCAGGCTTGCCGTTGAGCACACGGGATACAGTGCTGACGCTGACGCTGCACTGCTTTGCGATGTCCTTGATCGTCATGCCGATGGTCCTTCCTGTCGTAATATGTGGAAGAAAAGCGAATGCCGGAAACCTTACCGGAAACGTTACCGTGCTCTATGGTGCTTATCCTAACAACTTTCTATAAAAATGTCAATGGATTTTACTATTTTTGCCGAAACGCACATAATGAACAGGCGTTTTCTTGTGAAAATCACAAGAGACGCGCCCACCGGCGCGCCCCTTGCGGCGTTTGTTCCTTATTTTGCGATGCCCAGCTCCCGGAGAAGCTCCTCCAATCGGCTTTCGCCCACCACGCAGACGCCGCGCTCCCGCAGCAGCGCTGCCGCCGTACCCCAGCCGTCGGTGAGGGTGCCGGAGAAGCTGCCGTCGTAGATCTGCCCGCTGCCGCAGGAGGGACTGCGCTCCTTCAGCACGGCGGTGGTGCAGCCGTACAGCGCCGCCAGACGCAGCGTCTCCTCCGCGCCCCGGCGGTACTGGGTCGTCACATCCGTCCCATCGGCGCTGACCACCCGGTCATTTTGCTGCTCCGAGGGGGCGCGGGGCGTGGGAAGCCCACCCAGCTGCTCCGGGCATACGGGGACGACGAGGCCGCGCCGCGCCAGCGCCTGCGCCAGCGGATGGGGCTTGCTTTTCCCGTCGTAGCGGCAGGCGCAGCCCAGCAGACACGCGCTGATGAGGATCATACGGCCAGCTCCTTTCCGTCCAGCGCGGCATAGACCAGCGTTTCGCCCTGATATTGCAGCTTCAGGGAGAAAAACGGCGTGTCCGGCTGCCGGATGAGGTCGAGGAAGATCTTGTCTCCCACCCACTGGGGCAGGGCGGCCAGCGCGTCCTTGTGCAGCCACTCCAGCACGCCCTCGCTGCACTCGTGGATGTGTCCCGTCCAGCCAGTGGCGGTGAACAGGTGCATATATTCGCCCTCCCACTCGTCGGATACGAAGGTGATGACGGCCCGATAGCGGTAGTCTGTCAGGGTCAGACCCGTCTCCTCCAGCGTCTCCCGGCAGACGCACTCCTCCGGGCTTTCGCCCTCCTCACACTTGCCGCCCACGCCGATCCACTTGTCGTGGTTCAGGTCGTTCTCCTTCTTGATGCGGTGGAGCATCAGGTACTCGCCGCGGGGATTTTCAATATAGCAAATGGTGGTGTTTTTCATGGCGCTCCGTCCTTTCGATTTACAAGCTTCGACACATAGTATATAATGCGGGGAGAGACAATGCAAGCCATACTGGGGAGGAAAACATATGTCGACAGTCAGACCCGGGCGCTACCGCCACTTCAAGGGAAACGAATACGAGGTCATCGGCGTCGCCCGCCACTCCGAGACGCTGGAGGAAATGGTGGTCTACCGCGCTCTGTACGGCGACGGCGGTCTGTGGGTGCGTCCCGCCGCCATGTGGACGGAGCAGGTGGAGCGGGACGGCTACTGCGGCCCCCGCTTCCGGCTGGTGGAGGGGGACTGATGGCGGATTACACGGTCATCCGCTCCCGCCGCCGCACCATGGCGCTGGAGGTGACGCGGGAGGGCGCGGCGCTGGTGCGGGCGCCCCTCCGGGTATCGGAGGCGGACATCACCCGCTTCGTGGAGGAGCACCGGGCGTGGCTGGACAAGCACCTTGCCCAGCGGCAGGCGTATCTGGCGGCGCACCCGGCGCCGCCGCCGGAGCAGATCGAGCTGTGGCGGCGGCAGGCCAAGGCGGTGCTGCCGGAACGGGTGGCCTACTGGGCGGCCCGCATGGGCGTGGAGCCCGCCGGTATCACCATCACCGCCGCCCGCACCCGCTTTGGAAGCTGCTCCGGCAAGAACCGGCTCAGCTTCTCCCTGTATCTGATGGACTATCCGGCGGAGGCCATCGAGTATGTAGTGGTGCATGAGCTGGCGCATATCCGGCACCACGACCACTCCACGGCGTTCTACGAGGAGGTGGCGCGCTATCTCCCGGACTGGCGCGCCCGCCGTGCGCTGCTGAAAAAATAGGGAATTGCCCGGCAAAGCGGGCAATTCCCTATTTTTCTTCTGTGTCGGACAGGTACAGCGCCTCCGCTTGCTGCTGGGCGGCGGCTAACCGGACGGCAGCCTGTTCCACCGCGCCGTCGGCAAGGTTTTGCAGCGCATCCGTGATGGCGTTGAAAAGCAGCGTGTACATTTTCTGATAGGACATTTTATCACCTCTGTTGCGTCAAAACTTCGTCATTCACGCATAAAAGTATACTGCTTCGCTATTATTTTGTCAATACTTCGTCATGGAGGCGGCAAAATGAAGGATCCGTTGAGCAGATACACGCTGCGCGTGGAGCAGGCGCTGCTGGATAAGCTGGGCTATATCGCGGAATATGAGGGGCGCACCAAAAACCGCGAGCTGGAACAGATGATCAAAAAACGCATTGCGGAATTTGAAAAGGAACACGGCGAGATCAAGCTGGAGTGACAAAAAGAGGCCCCATCCGTGCGGATGGGGCCTCTTTATCGCAGATATGTTACCACTCCAGGTTCTTTTCCGTCTCCTTGCTGAAAACGTGGGCCACGTTGCCGCCGAAGATCATGTTGACCTCGCTGCCCATGGGGAAGTGGGCGGCATTGCCATTGGTGGGGACGATGACCACCACATCGTGACCGTTGGTGGAGATGTGCAGATGCACGGACGAGCCCATCAGCTCGCTGACGTCCACCTTGCCCCTGACGCCGTCGGCGCACAGCATGATATGATCGGGACGGACGCCCAGCACGATGTCCTGCTCCGGCACGTCCTTGGCGCTGAGCCGCGCCTGCTTGTCATCGGCCAGCTCCACGGTGATGCCGTCCAGCGTCACGGCGTAGCGGCCGTTCTGCTTGATGAGACGGGCGTCGAAGAAATTCATCTGGGGCGTGCCGATGAAGCCTGCCACGAACAGGTTGGCGGGGTGATCGAATACCTCCTGCGGCGTGCCGATCTGCTGGATGAAACCGTCCTTCATGATCACGATGCGGTCGCCCAGCGTCATGGCCTCGGTCTGGTCGTGGGTCACATAGATAAAGGTGGTGTCGATGCGCTGGCGCAGCTTGATCAGCTCGGCACGCATCTGGTTGCGCAGCTTGGCGTCCAGATTGCTCAGCGGCTCGTCCATCAGGAACACGGCAGGGTCGCGGACGATGGCGCGGCCGATGGCCACGCGCTGGCGCTGACCGCCGGACAGCGCCTTGGGCTTGCGGTCCAGATACTGGGTGATATCCAGGATCTCGGCGGCCTCCCGCACCTTCCGGTCGATCTCGTCCTTGGGTACCTTCTTCAGCTTCAGAGAGAATGCCATGTTCTCATACACGGTCATGTGGGGATACAGGGCGTAGTTCTGGAACACCATGGCGATGTTGCGATCCTTCGGCTCCACATCGTTCATCAGCTTGTCACCGATCCACAGCTCGCCGGAGGTGATGTCCTCCAGACCGGCGATCATCCGCAGGGTGGTGGACTTGCCGCAGCCGGAGGGACCCACCAGTACGATGAATTCCTTGTCCGCGATCTCCAGACTGAACTGCTGGACGGCCACTACGCCCTCCTCGGTGATCTGGAGGCTGCTCTTTTTCTCCGCAGACTCCTCGCCCTTTTTGGCCTTTTTCTTCTTCTCGGTGTTGGGGTAGACCTTCTTCAGATCCTTCAAAATCACCTTTGCCATACATCTTGACTGTAGCTGCCCTGCCTCCGCAAACGACAGCCTCACGCGGGGCGGAAAATGTCCCTCGCGTCTTACGGCAAGTCTCCACATTGCCGCACCGCCAGCCACAGCGGCTCATTCCTCCTTTTCATTTGCCGGTGCGGTGCAAAAAGTGGAGTGCGCCGTACCGGTGGGGATAGATGGTAGTATAGTACACGAAAACGTTTCCGAATGCAAGCACTTTTGTGAAATCTGTGAAAAAAAGGAGCGCCGCGCCCACAGCAGAGAGGGCGCGGCGCTGTATCATAGATCGACGATCACGGGCGCATGGCCGATGGCGGGCAGCAGCGTTTCCAGCACATCGGCGGTTTTCAGCCGCAGGGTGCTGGTGCAGATGCAGGGGTGGCAGGAGAAGCAGGGGGCGTCATAGACCTCCCGGTCAATGAGCAGCTGCACCCGGTTTTCCGTGTCGTTGGCAAGCCCCAGCACCGCGGCGGAGCCGGGGGTGCAGTGCAGCAGCTCCCACAGCAGCTCCTCCGGCGCGAAGCTCAGCCGGGAGGAGTTGATCTGGGCACTGAGATCCTTGGTGTGGAACGGCTTGTCCGGCATCATGCACAGCAGATAGAACGCGGTCTTTTGCCGGTTGCACAGGAACAGGTTCTTGCACACGCTGACGTCCAGCGCACGGCCCACCTCGGCGCACAGCTCCATATTGAAGGCGGCGTCGTGGCTCACCCGGTCATAGTCGATGCCCAGACGCTCCAGCAGGTCGAAGGCGGCGGCCTCCTGCTCCGGCAGCACGCCGGCCGGACGGGTATTGTGACACACAGGGGAGAGGGTCATTCCGCGTCACCTCGCTCCAGCAGCATTTCTCCGGCGCGGTAGATGTCGCCGGCGCCCACGGTGAGGATCATGTCCCCCGGCTGGGCCAGCCGTGCCAGCTCGTCGGCCACCTGCTCCAGCGTGGCGCAGTACACGGCGCCGGGGATGCGGGCAGCCAGATCGCGGGAGGAGATGCCCAGCTCGTTTTTCTCGCGGGCGGCGTAGATCTCCGCCAGCACCACCTTGTCCGGCTGGCGCAGCACCCGGACGAAGTCATCGAACAGCGCGGCGGTGCGGGTATAGGTGTGGGGCTGGAACGCGCAGATCAGCCGCTTGTGGGGCAGGGGGCGCACGGCGCTCAGAAGCGCCTCCACCTCGTCGGGATGGTGGGCGTAGTCGTCGTACACCTCTGCGCCGTGGTAGACGCCCTTATGCTCGAACCGGCGTCCCGCGCCGGTGAAGGCGGCGAGACCCTCCTCCACGGCCTTGCCGTCCACCCCCAGCAGGTAGGCGGCGGAGGCGGCGGCCAGCGCATTGGATACGTTGTGCTTGCCGGGAACGTGCAGCGTCACATGGGCGTAGCACTGTCCCCGGATGACCACATCGAACGTTCCGAAGCCGTCGAAAAACGCCACATTGTCGGCGCAGCAGTCGGCACTGTGATCCCTGACGCTGTAGGTGAACACGGGGCGATCCAACCCCTCCACAGCGGCGCGGGCGCCCTCGTCGTCCAGATTGACCACGACCTTGCCGCTGCCGGCGGGCACCAGCTGGGCAAATTGGTGGAAGGAGTGCTCAATGTCCGCCAGATCCTTGAAGAAGTCCAGATGGTCGGCGTGTACGTTGAGGATCACCGCCACGGTGGGGAAGAAATTCAAAAAGGAGTTGCAGTATTCGCAGGACTCCAGAATGATGGTGTCGCCCCCTCCCACCCGGTAGCCGGCGTGGAGCAGCGGCAGCGTGCCGCCGATCATAACGGTGGGGTCCTTCTGCGCCGCCATGAAGATATGGGTGGCCATGGACGTGGTGGTGGTCTTGCCGTGGGTGCCGGAGACGCACAGGGCGTTGCGGTAGCCCCGCATGATGCCGCCCCACGCCTGCGCCCGCTCGTACACGGGGATGCCCCGTGCGATGGCCCCGGCGATCTCCGGATTGCTGTCGTGGATGGCGGCGGTGCGGATCACCGCATCGCAGTTTTTCAGGTTTTCGGCGGAGTGGCCGATGGCCACCTGGATCCCCAAGGAGCGCAGGTGCCGCACCGTGTCGCTCTCCGTCATATCAGACCCCTGCACCACAAGGCCCATGCCCTGCAATACCTCCGCCAGCGCGCACATGGACACGCCGCCGATGCCGGCCAGATGGACGCGCTTGCCGGGCTGTAACAGTGTGCGGATATCCGCAGCGGGATGCATCATAAAAAAGACCTCCAAACGGCGCGGATGCGCCGGAATAAGCTGTACGCAAATTGACAATTCTGAAAAATATGCTAATATCTATCCTGTATGCAACGATTCATTATAATACACGCAAAGACGAAGTGCAACCGGCTTTTTAGGCGGTTTTCGGGAGTTTGGCGCGAAAGGAGGCGGTGAATATGTTTCCCCAACAGATCGGCGTGATCCTTACACGGCTGGAGCAGGCCGGTTTTCCGGCCTACGCCGTGGGCGGCTGCGTCCGCGATGCCCTGCTGGGCCGTGTGCCGGAGGATTGGGACGTGACCACCGCCGCCCGACCGGAGCAGGTGTCCGCCCTGTTTGCGGGACACTGTATCCCCACCGGCCTGCGCCACGGCACTGTCACCGTCCGGCAGGACGGCCTCTCCGTGGAGGTCACCACCTTCCGCGCCGACGGCCCCTACTCCGACCACCGCCGCCCCGACGCCGTGTACTTTTCCGACTCGCTGGCGGAGGATCTGGCGCGCCGCGATCTGACGGTGAACGCCATGGCCATGGACGTGCGGGGGGATATCACCGACCTGTACGGCGGCAGGGACGATCTGCGCCGGGGCATCCTGCGCTGCGTAGGCGACCCGGACAAGCGCTTTGATGAGGACGCCCTGCGCATCATGCGGACGCTGCGGTTCGCCGCGGTGCTGGGCTTCACCGTGGAGGCTCATACCGCCGCCGCGCTGCACCGCTGCGCCCCGCTGCTGCGGGATATCGCCGCCGAGCGGCTGCTGACGGAGATGGATCGGCTGCTGTGCGGCGGGTATGTGCTGCCGGTGCTGCTGGCGTACCCGGATGTACTGGGCGTATTTTTACCGGAGCTGCTGCCCTGCGTGGGACTTGACCAGCGGAACCGGCACCATCTCTACGACGTGTGGGAGCATACCGCCCGCTCTGTGGCGGCTATTCCACCGGAGCCGGTGCTGCGCTGGGCCATGCTGCTCCACGACGTGGGCAAGCCCGCCTGCTTCACCGTGGACGGACAGGGCGTGGGACACTTTTACGGACATCCCAAGGTGTCGGCAGCGCTGGCGGAGGAGATCTGCCGCCGCCTGCGGATGGATAAGCGCACCGCCCATGAGATCGTAACGCTGGTGCAGTGGCACGACCGGGACATTCCCCGGACGGAGAAGGCCATTGCCCGGGCCGTCCACCAGCTGGGGGAGGATACGTTCCGCCGCCTGCTGGCGATAAAGCGGGCGGACAATCTGGCGCAGCACCCGGACTACCGCGGCCGCCTGACGGAGATCGACAGGGCGGAGGCGATACTGGACGGGCTGCTGGCAAAGCAGGCGTGCCTCTCCCTGCGGGATCTGGTGGTGAACGGCGGGGACCTGCTGGCGCTGGGACTGCGCGGCCCCGCTGTGGGCGAAGCGCTGAACGCTTTGCTGGAGCAGGTGCTGGACGGTACGCTGCCCAACGAGAGAGAGGCGCTGCTGGATGCCGTCCGGCGGTTGCCGTAAAAAGAGCACCTCGCGGCTGCGCCGCGAGGTGCTCTT
>ENA-OPDG01000300-OPDG01000300.1-human-gut-metagenome-genome-assembly--contig:-NODE-300-length-47642-cov-9.579570_pt1 | contig 47642 bp, 44 predicted proteins | sample MGYA00241259_ERZ501498 | MGnify/ENA primary metagenome ERZ501498 (study PRJEB25962, sample SAMEA2042582) | human gut metagenome | biome: human gut; feature: human-associated habitat; material: faeces... | reverse complement strand
CCAGCGATATGCTCAACAACAAGCTGTCCACCGCGCTGACTGCCAATGCCACCACCGTGAAAAATGCACTGGAGGCCGCCGTGAAGAACGGCGGCGTGACTATGACGGAGACCGATGCCACCGGACACACCTCCGCTTCCAATATGGAGCAGGGGCTTTATCTGGTGGTGGAAACCCGCGTCCCTGAAAACGTGACCTCCACCTGCAATCCGTTCTTCGTATCCCTGCCCATGACCACCATTGATGGTGCGGCATGGAACTACGATGTCACCGTCTGCCCCAAGAATCAGACCGGCAATCCTACGTTGGATAAGACCGTCCGTGAGAGTAAAAACTCCACCGGCAAGAACAACGGAAGCCTGACCGACATCACCGATGGTTACGCCCACACCGCCACCGCCTCCGTGGGCGACACCGTGGACTACCAGGTCATCAGCACACTGCCCACCATCACCTCCAAGGCATCAGCTCTGAGCGAGTACACCTATGTGGATACGCTGAGCAAGGGCATCCGCTACAACAAGAACGACGTGGTCATCGAGTTCTTCAAGGACGCTGGCTGCACCGACAAGATCGCCACCTGGGCGGAAAACTCCGGCAAGTTCGCCGTGGCCTATGATGACGCAGCCAACACCATGACCATCCGCATGACCGATACCGGCCTGGCGGAGATCAACGAGGCGGCCACCGTGTATACCGACAGCGTCAAGCGCGGCTATTCCGATTGCACCATGCGCATTACTTACGCGGCCACCCTGACCTCCGACGCCAAGATGGGCGACAAGGATAATCCCAACACTGTGACCCTGACGTGGAAGCGCACCAACACTACGTACTATGACACGCTGGAGGATTGCTGCCATGTGTTTACTTACGGCATTGATGTGCTGAAGCAGTTCAGCGATGGCAAGGGTGACATCCAGGACGTCAAGTTCCGGCTGCATAATGACAGTGACGACTGCTACATCATCGCCGACCTGAAAGATGGCATCTACTACGCCAAGGGTATCACCACCAAGAAGTCCGACGCTACCACCTTTGTCCCCAACAGCAGCGGCCACATCATCGTGAAAGGGCTGGAGGATGATAGCTACAGCCTGACTGAAACCGCCACGGATAAGGGCTATGTTCTCCTCAAGGACGCGGTCAAAATCATTATCAAGACCAGCGAGAACGGCCAGTGTGAGAAGTGCGGCGCGAAGCTGCTGACCGCCTCCGCCACTGTCAACGGCAAGGATGTCACCATGAGTGAGGGCAACGCCATTGTGCCGCTGACTGTGGTCAACAACCCCGGCTTCGACCTGCCCAAGACCGGCGGCTACGGCACGTGGATGTTTACTATCGGCGGTGTGGCTCTGCTGGGCGCGGCGGCGTTTATCGTGATCCGCAGCCGTAAGAACAAGAACGAGCAGTGAAACGCTGGCTACTGGCGGCGACTTTCGGTGTTGTGGCGTTGGGGCTTTTGCTTTACCCGCTGGTGGGAGAACTCTTGAATGAAAAGTATCATTCCGATGTGGAAACCACCTACACCGCAGCTATCGCGGACACCGATGACGTCGAGTTGACTGCCCAGCGGGAAGCCGCAGAGCAGTACAACGCCATGCTGTCCGGCGCAGCTATCACTGAGGGAGGGGCATCCGCCCCTCCCTTGGCCTATGCCCAGCAGCTCACGGTGGGCGGCGTCATGGCCTATGTGGACATCCCCAAAATCAACGTGTACCTGCCCGTGCAGCACGGCACGGACGCGGACACGCTGGAAAACTCAGTTGGCCATGTGGTCGGCACATCTCTGCCGGTAGGCGGCAGCAGCACCCACGCGGTGCTGTCGGCACACAGCGGAATGGCAAGTTCCAAGCTGTTTTCGGACATAGACCAGCTTGCAGTGGGCGATATGTTCTATATCCATGTGCTGGGTGAGGTGCTGGCATACAAGGTAGACGCCGTCCACACGGTACTGCCCACAGACACGAGTCTGCTGCAAATCGAGGACGGTAAGGATCAGGTCACGCTGGTGACGTGTACCCCGTTTGGGGTCAACACCCACCGGCTGCTGGTGCGAGGCCACCGTGTTCCCTACACCCCCGAACAGGAAGCGCCTGCCGCCGCAGAAAAACCTGTGGCATCCTCCTGGACGCAGCATTACCTCACTGGCTTGGGTATCGGCCTTGGCGCGGTAGCTGTTGCAGGCAGCGGATACTTCCTGATGAGGAGGAAACGCCATGCATAAGACATCCCTTGTACTGGCGGTACTGTTGGCCGTGGCGGGTATCTGCGTCATGCTGTGGCCGGCGTTCACAGGACAAAGGCTGCAAGCCGACACAGATGAGGCCGTGCAGAGCTTCCTTGAAGAACGAAAGCCGGAGCAGCAGTACCCTGAACTGCTGGCGGCTCTACAGGAGTACAACCGTCAACTTTACGCAGAAAAGCAGTGTAATCTCACCGACCTCGAAGCCTGCGAAGAGCCTGCCGCCGACTTGACTGCCTACGGCATCGAGGATGAGATCATAGGCGTCTTAGAGATACCTGCCATGGAGCTGACCATGCCGGTCTATCTGGGCGCGTCCGATGACCACCTTGCCGCAGGTGCGGCGGTGCTGGGTAATACTTCCGCACCCATCGGTGGGGATAACACCAACTGTGTCATCGCCGGCCACCGGGGCTGGCGCGGTGCGGACTACTTCCGGCATATAGACCGCTTACATGTTGGCGATACCGTTACGCTGACAAATCTATGGGAAACGCTGACCTACACAGTGGCCGACATTCAGATCATCCAGCCCCACGAGGTAGAAAAAATCAAAATTCAACCGAACCGCGACCTGCTGACGCTGCTGACATGTCACCCCTACGCCAGCGGCGGGCGGGAGAGGTATGTGGTGTACTGCGAAAAACTGCCCACCATGAGCCAATCACGGTGAGCAGTTTTATTTTGAGAGGATTCAGACAAGCGTGTCACCCAGCAGGAAGTCAATGACGCCAATATTGAGAATGCCGCCCTCATCATACCAACGCTTACGGATGTCATGACGGACAATGATCTTCGGGAAGGAATCACCGGTCAGCGCGAAAGGCTTATTCTCGGTGATCGCCTTTTCCGCTGTTCCCAATGCGTAGGCAGACTGGATATAGGTCTTCTTGCCACCGGAGGTTGCAATGAAGTCGATTTCCCGCGCAACCGGCACGACCTTTCCTTTGGCATTTTTCTCATTGCCATAGACAATGCCGATGTCAACGGCGCATTCACGGATCATCAACTCATTGAAAATGATGTTCTCCATGATGTGCGTCATCTCCTGCTGACGGAAGCCGATACGGGCATTTCTCAGTCCAATGTCCTCACAGTAGTATTTGTTGGGATAGTCAAAATAGCTCTTGCCCTTGACATCCCAGCGTTTGCATTCGGTGAAGAGGAAGGAATCCGATAAGTGATCCATATAGGCTTTCACGGTGTTCAAAGCAACGACATTTTCTCCACTGCGCTTCTGCACGGTGTTGATGGTGGCTGCAACCTTCGTCGGATTGGTCAGAGAACCGATAGACGAACACAGCAGATCAAGAATAGCAGACAGCACATCCTCACGCTTGATCTTCTTCCGCTCTACAATGTCCTTCAGATAGACCTCAGAAAACAGCGATTTCAGATAAGCCATTTTCGCGGCATCCGTGGGACGGGACAGGATCAGCGGCATACCGCCGTAGAAGGCATAGTCCTCAAAGGCATCCTGTTTATCGCCGCCTACGGCTGAATAGTATTCGGCAAAGGAAAGCGGATGCACACGGATCTCATCGCTCCGTCCCCGGAACTCAGTCAGTATATCGGAGGACAGCATTTTGGAGTTGCTGCCGGTCACATAAATGTCCAAGTTGGACAAAGACTTCAAATCGTTGAGCGCGTCGTAGAAGGTAACCTTCTTGCCATCTGGATTGTAGGGATTCGGAACTTCGTCGGACATCTGAATCTCGTCTACAAAAAGATAATATTGGTCTGCGCTGTGTTCTACGATCTCACGGACATGAGCCGAAAGCTCCAGCGGATTGCGATAGCGAATATCACGGGTCAAGTCCAACTCAAAGGACAGAATATGATCTTCGGTAACACCCTTACCGAGAAGGTAACTCTTGAACAGATTGCGAAGCAGAAAGGACTTGCCGCATCTGCGGATGCCAGTGATCACCTTCACCTGACCATCCCACATGAAGGAGATGATTTTTTTCAAATAGCGATCTCGTTTTATTTCCATAGCCCAACCTCCATTGAAAACTTGCTGGTATTATCATGCTACATTTCAATGGATAGTATACGGCACCGTGAGATAAAAATCAATAGCCCTGCTGAAATGTTTCCAGATAAACCCGGTAACATTTCAGCGGGCGGCGATTCAAACCACCGCTCCTGTGAGGTAAAGAAGCCTGAAAGTTGACAAGAACTGCGACGCGGCTGACCGGCCACCCCCACGCCGGCGGCGGGCGGCAGCGGTTTGTGGTCTACTGTGAACGAACTGAAAATTAAGGAGAAATGCACAATGAAAAAAACAATTTGTATCATTTTAGCTGCGGCAGCTGCCGTGGCAATTATCGTCTCCAGACGCCCCCGACCCCGTGGCCGCAGAGAAATTTGAAAATTTTTTCAAAAAGTGGCGCACTTTTGATTTCGTTTTACGGATAATGATAGTAGAGGGAATTTTATGGACAAGCGTTTTTACCGATTTTTACAGGCAACCTGCTGTAACTGGCGCAACAGCTTCTTCATTGATTGCCAGCGTTGTGACGGGTGCTCCGGTTTTCTTCTGTCTGTAAATCACAATGCCGTGCCGGCAATCATACCTGTGGCGGTATTCGAGGAACTGTCCGGTGAGACTGTGGATAAATATGATTGCGTCGGCATTATGACGCTGGAGGGATTCCAACGCTTCTACACCAGCTGGCTTGTCTGGAACGTAGAAGACCCGAAACGGTGCAGTTTATCCCAATTGTGGGAGAGCTGCCAACAATGAACGCACACAAGCCGAAAGAAGGAGGTGAACATTCTGAAAAGAGTCAATATCCATTGCCCCAACTGCGGAGCTAAGGCTACCTTGCATCCTGCCAGCTTTGTATATGGCAACAGTCGTAGTGCAGGAAGCTATCTGTATGTTTGTGACCGCTATCCCGCCTGCAACAGCTATGTGGCTGCCCATCGCGCCACACGGCAGCCCATGGGCTCTCTGGCTGACGGGGAGCTTCGGCATAAGCGCATCCAGGCACACCGGGCATTTGACCGCCTGTGGCGGTCCGGCTTGATGACCAAGAAAGAGGCGTATCAATGGATGCAGACAGAGTTCGGTCTGCACGAGGAACAGGCGCATATCGCACAATTCGGCGCGTACATGTGTGATCGGTTGATCTGCGCCTGCGAGAAGTTTCGTATCCACAGCGCAGAGGTCGCATAGAGAGCACGCCTAAAGCCACAGAGAAAGAGAGGTGAATCTGACGATGAAGAATAAGGATATTGCCCTTACTGATGCCCAGCGCAGTATGGTAGAGGCGAATATGGACGTGGTACGCTGGGCCATCCGTACCAGCATTCAGGTCAATGAGCAGCGCTATGGTTTCGGCTATGACGATTTGTTTCAAGAGGGCTGCATTTGGCTTTGCAAGGCCACAGTGACGTATGATCCGGACGGCGGCGCCAGCTTTCCCACCTATGCTCAGAGGGTCGTTGAGAACGGTCTGCGTACCTATTGCCGGCTGCAGCACAGCAAGGAGCGGCGCAGCTTTCCTGTATCGGAGATTTTTGACACGGAGGCTGACAATCACCGTGCCATGGCCTCCGGCATCCGCAGTCTTCAGGAGCAGTTGGCTGAGGTAGATGCGTTATCGCTTCTGGAAAGCGCGAAGCAGCAATACAACGGTGTCGCACGGCTGGGTATCGAGGCGATGCAGCTGAAATTTATCGGCCTGAGCAATACGGACATTGCTGCCTATTATGGGATCAAGGCCAACTATTTGGGCGCGGCCGTACATAGAGCCGCCGAGCGGCTGAGGAATAACGCGGAGTTTTTGAATAGCCTTGAATATGAGCCGTTGAAGAAAAGCTCCAAGGCTTCGTGAAAAATGTGAGGTGAAATTCATGCAGAAATACTATACGGCCGTCGGCCGATTCGAGCGCAAAGGCCGCATGGGCGATATGACCTGCCCTATGGTCATCATCAACAACCGGGAATATGCATTGGACATCCAGGAGATGATCCTTTGGGCAGCACTGAACTGGCAGATCATGGATGCCGGATCCCTTGAGAATGCTTATTCTGCCAAGCTGAAAGCCAGCGGCATCAGACCCCAGCGCAGTATCTCCGACTGTATGCGCCGACTGATGCAGCGCGGACTGGTGGTGGAGGGCTGCGGCGAAACCGATGAGGATGCACTGTATGCTCTGTTGTCAGGGCTTTACGTGGTGCCGATCTCAGACAGTCTGCTGCTGCGGCTGATCTCGTTTATCAAGCTGACGGTTTTCGGCCATGTCCCTTTTGCGATTACCAGGAAGCTGTTTCGCAAGGACCGGCGCAGCGCAAACGAACGGCGGGTTTATCGTCTGTCCCGGCAGGCACTCTTATCCACGGCAGAACTGATCAAGTGTGTGGAGTATGACATCCATACGATCCACTCTGATTCGCAGCTGATGGACGCCCTGTATGCAGACGATACCACCACCAGCGACAATATCGCGGATATGGTCAGGCCCTTCGTCTGCTGCCGCCCCGTGCTGCAGGCTGTGGCAAACCTCTATCTGCGCCGTCAGATCATCTTTGAGAGGCTGTCATGATGGACAAGCTCAGGACAGCACCGCTGCCTCTGAGAAGAAAGCTGCTCCTCACCGCGTTGGCAGGGGCGGCTTTCTTCCTTGTGGGGCTGGCAGCCATTTTATTTTCCCTCGATACCGTTACAGCTCTGCTCAGCGGCATCCTCGCCATAGGACTTGCTTTTAAAACGGCAGAACTCTACCTCCTAATTATCACCGGGCACTACACGGACATTGATGGCATCTGCATTGCCATCACACAGACGCCGCTCCGCAAGTACCGCAATATCCGGATCATAGACAGTCAGGAGCGTGAAAGGACACTTGTACTGCCCAGGCAGGACAAGATAGAGGTTGGCCGCCGATATCGTTTCTATTTCAAATCCTCTGCACATAAATCTCCTGCACAGGTACAGACTGGCAGCAGCTTCATAGACGAAGCTCTCCCGACCGATGGCTTTCTTGGGCTTGAGGCGGCGTCGGATTATAGCAATATTGACACGGTGCGTTGATTATAGTGTAATCCGAATCAAGGAATCTCCTTCGGCAGATCGTTGACTCCGATGCATATAGGAGTGACTATGAGCAGATTACATCCGCACTCCTTTTTGAAGACGTGTCATATTCCGCCGCAATCACTGCGCTGCAGCACATCATTGATTCTCGTGTGTTTCAATAAATATCTATATATAGAATTGCGACTCTTGACAATCGCAATATATAGTGCTACAATGCACTTGTAGTTGTTCTTTGTGCATCGCCTATTCAGGGTTTCCGAATACCTTTCGGATCGCACACGTTTGTTAAGATTGTATTTTAGTGCCGACATGACAGCTTTGGCTTATTGCTGATGCTGTATGCCGGCACTTTTTATTATAGATATTTAAGCCGTAAGGCAGAAAGGAGTGTAATGGCAAACATATCCGTCGTTGGCCGTATTGTATCGGATGATATTGAACTGAAGATCAGCGCCAATAATCGGCCCTATCTACGGTTCGACCTTGCGGAGCGTACCGGTAAGGGGGCTTACGTAAGAACGCAGTATTATCAGGTCGTTGCCTTTGGGGCTATTGCCTCACAGTGCGCCAAAAGAGGCTTGTGCCGCGGCGCGCTGATCAGTGTGGAAGGCGTACTGGAGCTGGAGGACTATCTGAAACGGGATGGCTGGACGCGGGATAAGCGTCTGAAGGTCATCGCGCTGCGATGGCGGTATCTCCAGCCCTGTGACACGAAAGTGCCTGAACAGGTACCGGAGATCGACGGAGAACGAGAACCCTTGCCCGGATAGGATGCCGGGCATAAGAGGAGCTGTCATGTATCAAAAGGATGCGTGGCAGCTCCTCTTTTTTGTTTTCATCACGAAAAGGAAAGGATGTGCAAAGCATGAATAAGAAAAAGTCCATCTGGTCTGGCGTATCTGTCCTTATCGCAGCCGTTCTGGCCATCGTTGCGTTTGTACGCAGCGACACACAGATCTGGCTTCTGACAGCCGCATTTACCATTTGGGCGATTTGGGTCACGGCCGCATTCGTGTTCCCTTATATACAGGAACAGGAAAACGAAAAGCGGCGCGCCGCCCGCAGAGCAGCCTATGACGCACAGCGCCAGAGTCTTCGCGCACTGTCTGTGGAAGAGGAGGATGGCTTCGGCCCACTGCTGCTCCGCCATGTTAACCACCGGATCTCCGCATATTTGAAAGCAGTGTATCCGGATGCCACATGGGAGTGGCGCAGCCCAGAGCCGGAGAAGCTGATCCTTCACGGCGGTACAGGCCGTATCACCATCTCTGGTATTCCCGACTATGATCAGGCGGAGGTGACCTTTGACCAAAAGGCCAACTTCTCCTGCTCACTGCTGAAGGTCACACCTGTGGTACAGAGTGCGGCGGAGAACGGCACCTCCGAGAAGCTGCCTGCTCCGCCCCGTGAGATCGATCCGCAGGTCTGGTTCGAGCAGCAGGGACGCAAGGTTCTGGATGATCTGATCTACGACCTCAATTCCCGTGGCTATAGCAGCCTTGTCATCAAGGACAACGGTGACATCTGCATCCGTCAGGGTGACGTAGAGAAAGCGCAGACCTCATTCAAAAGCCTGCCAGAGAAGCATTACTGGCCCCGGCTCCTGAAGGTGTTCGAGCGTGAGGGCATCGCCGCCAGCATGACGGATGATGCCATCGCGCTGAACTGGTAAGGAGGGTGCTGCCATGAAAACAGGCTTAACCCTGGAGCAGCTTGCCGCGGAGATCACCCGGCAGCAGAGCGCCAAAGAGGATTATGTGGTCAATACCGGCAATCTTCGTCTGGAAAGCTATGGTCCCGATCTGACACTTCGCGTGCTGGACGGTGACGGCGCAGACCGTATCGAACCGCTGGAGATCGGGGACATCGCCCACCGGCAGATCGGTACGCATCTGAGTATCCCTGCCAAGTACTATGAGCGAATGCGCAGCGAAGACCCCGGACTACTGGCACACAATGTCAACACATGGCTGGAGCGGACACCTGCCCAGCGCATGATCCGTGTGCTGGACGGTAAGGCACGCGCCTACCTCAGCAATCGTTATCTGCGTATGGACAACTACAGTATCGCCTCAGCGGTGCTGCCCATCCTGGCGGAGATCCCCGATGTGCGCATCGAGAGCTGCCAGATCACCGACTCCCGCATGTATATCAAGGCGGTCAATCCCCGTTTACAGGAGGATGTGACGCCGGGTGACACAGTGCAGGCCGGCGTGGTCATCAGCAACAGCGAGGTGGGCTTAGGCTCTGTCAACATCCAGCCGCTGATCTACCGATTGGTATGCAGCAACGGTATGGTGGTCAACGACGCCGCCACAAAGCGCAACCATATTGGCCGGGCAACGGATGCGGAGGAGAACTTCCAGCTCTATTCCGAAAAGACGCTGGCTGCAGACGATCACGCTTTTCTGCTGAAGGTGCAGGACACTGTCCGTGCCGCCGCAGAGGAAGCGCGGTTCGCTCAGGTGGTGGGCATGATGCGGGAGGCTGCGGCCGTCCCCATGAACACCGCAGATGTACCCGGCGTTGTGAAGCTGGCCAGCAGACAGTTCGGCCTTACGGACTCGGAGGGTGAGGGCATCCTGCAACATCTGATCGAAGGCCATGACCTGAGCCTGTACGGTCTTTCCAATGCGGTAACACGGTACAGTCAGGACGTAAGCAGCTATGACCGCGCCTCGGATCTGGAGATCATCGGCTACAACATTCTGGCAATGCCCAGAAGTGTGTGGTCGCGGCTGAATCAGGTATCCGCGGCGTAATGAGAAAAACAAAAAAGATAAAATGGAGGATCAAAAAATGAGTTATCCTGAAACTACTACGATGGCAACCGCCAGTGCATTCAACCTTCCCACCATGGCCGGCCTTGATTTCGGCAACGATGATCTTGCCGACGATATGGAGGGCTTGACGCTCTCATTTCCCAAGGTCAAGATCCCGTCCGGCGGCGCACTGCAATTCGAGATGCCTACCGGCGACCCGGAGAATCCGGAGTATACCCGTTTTCTGCAGGGCGTTATCCTGTATCACCATGCCAGTGGCGCGTATTGGCCCGAGGGCTGTGAATACGATGATAACACCGTTCCTCTGTGCTCCACCGTGGACGGAAAGCAGGGCTACGGTACGCCCGGCGGCGCCTGTGCTGCCTGTGAGCTGAACCGTTACGGGACGGCAACAGACGGAAAGGGGAAGGCCTGCAAGAATATGCGTATTCTGTACCTTCTGCAGGACGGTGACTATATCCCGCTGCAGCTCTCTCTGCCGCCTACCAGCCTGCGACCGTTCAATGATTTCATGAACGCCGCGTTTGTGGCCCGGCGCCGTCCGGCATGGAGCAGCGTGGTGCAGATCGGCTTGAAGCGCGTGGACAACGGCAACAACACCTACAGCGTGGCGACCTTCCGTAAGGTGGAAGATCTCCAGCCTGAACAGGTGGGCGAGTTCCGCGCCTTTGTAGAGTCGTTCCGCCAGCAGGCGAAGGAGATGCTGAAGAACCGTGCTGAGCTGTCTGCCGCCCGTGAGGGTGAGGAGGACCAGTATGCCACCGCAAACACCGAGTATGCTGTTGCCGACAGCGGCCAGCATTTCTGCATTTCCGGTGCGGATGTGATCGATGGCGAGCGTGAGGAGCTTCCCCACTAAATGAACCTATCAGACCTTATAGGGATCTGAAACATGTGAAGAGCCGCAGTCTGTGTAAAACACAGGCTGCGGCTCCCGGCATATAGGAGGAACTGTAATGAATGAAAATACCCCCATGACCCCGGCGCAGCAGTTATTTGCGGAGGAGCATCACAATCTGGTCTATGCTTTTCTCAATGAGAAGAAGCTGCCGGAGGATGAGTATTACGATGTGGTGGTCTTTGGCTACTTGCAGGCGGTTATGGACTATACCACGCAGGGTGAGTCCAGCCGTTTCAGCTTCGCCACCATTGCATGGCGCAAGATGGAGAGCCGCCTGGCAGACCACTTCCGCCATCAGGCATCTACCAAGCGTGCAGCACCGACGGTCAGCCTCAATGCTGTTATGGACGATGCCGGCCTGTCTCTGTCCGATATGCTCTCCGCAACGGATGAGAGCTTTCTGGAGATGGAGACCGGCCTGCTGTTCCACGATCTGGGCCGGCATATGCCCCGCCGTGATATGAACGTACTGCGACTCAAGGCAGATGGCTACGGTACGCGGGAGATCGCGCAGAGGGAGAATACCACCGTGCACATGGTGCGGAGTATTCTCAAGTGCGCCTATTAGATCATTCGCAAGCTGTTTTTCGATTCGGATAATGATCGCGCTTTTCACGACCACACAGGTCGAAGGAAGGAGAAAGAAAATGAATAAGAAGCAGGTCATTCTTACCGGCCGGTTGGCCGCACCGCTCTGCGAGGGCAGCCGTGCATGGATACGCCATCATAGCGGTCTGGTCTGCACCTCACGGGTCGTCCGTATCCAATCTCTCACTGACAGAAAGGCCGTTTTTGAGACCATGAACTCCATGTATCATGTGTCCTTGGAAACGTACCCTTTTGTGATGGAGCTGCCGGAAGCGATGTGCGCATAGTATGACGAATGGTATAGGAGGGCGGCAAAAAATGCCGCCCCCCTATACCCCCATCTCCCAGTATAATGGGTATAATGGGATCGAAGGAAGCTAACATACCGATTTATGCGACAGTAAAGTCCGGTGTAAATCTATGCACCTTCCCCCGATACCAAATGTGTTAATCGAAGCAGCACAATAAGAAATAAACGCGGAGAAACACCGCTGAATTGTTTGACGACAGTTCAGCGGTGCTTTTGTTTTTGTAGGAGGACTTTTAATTATGGGATTACTCGATAAATTGGAGCAAGTTGAGATCAAGGCGGATTCCCGCCTGCCGGAGGATGACCTGATGTTCTGCGAAACCCAGCAACAGGCGTATGATGAATCCTGCCGTGCGCTCCGTGAAATACGCCAACAGTGGAAAAAAGCGATTCAGGCGCAAAGAGACCTGCTCGGCATAGGGCAGGATGGGTCGCTGCCCTACTTTGGGAGCAATTACCGGTTCGGGATAACGGATCTGAACCGAGAACTGGAGAAGTTCCACAGTAGGTTCATCTCTGAGCTCACACAGCATTTCAATGAGAAATATAGCGTAACGATCTCAACGGATGCCATCAAAGAGCATCTGATCCCCGCAGAGCCGGACCCGTATAGGTGCGATATGGATACGAGCAAGGAGTATCATCGTAATCTGCGGGCTCTTGCGCTGCACTATGAAGATGTGGTTGACCAGATGTTTATACAGCTGGACGGACTCAGCTTCGTAGAACGTGCTTTTCAGGAGCTGCGTACCAAATGCCATAAGGCGGCATATTGGAGTAATAGCAATGCCGGTTACGATAGAAAAGGAGATACGCTTCGTTTTGGCGGATACTTTTGCAGTTGCGATGAACGATGGGGCCATGAAGAGTGGAGGCTTGCAGAACGTATGCAGGACATTTTTACCGCTGTAGCACACTATGAGACCAATACATTTGGGCGCTTTCCCGCAGGCTTTTCCGAGCTGCTGGGGTACTCTGACGTATCCACATCGCAGTTCCAGTTTCCAACCTGCCAGAAGCTCGTACAACTGCGCATGTTCAAAAACGGGCGCGTGGATCTGAAGTTTAAGACGGCATCTATTGCAAAGGAGTTTGCCGAAACGTATCTTGACTATTCATGCTGAGGTGTCGTCATGAAGTATACACCCTCGACAGAATCGATCCCCCAGAGCAGTCGCAGAGCAGTTAACGAAAAGCTCCTGTACCTGATCGACAACAACTGCTGCGAAGCGTATGGTATCACGAAGCAGGATATTTTTCAGGGTTATACAGGGGATGGAGGCCTGCACGGGCTTTCCCGGAAGAACTATCGGAGCTACCATACATACAGTGAGGCAAAAAAAGAACTGGAAAACGGCCAGTTCTTTACACCGCCCGCCCTGTGTCAATTCGTAGTTGACTGTCTTCAGCTAGAAAGGGATGATCTGGTGGCGGATCTCACCTGCGGAATGGGGAACTTCTTCAACGTAATGCCGGTGGAAGCCAATGTCTATGGCTGTGAATTGGACACCAAGGCATTCAAGGTGGCGTCATATCTTTATCCGGAGGCCAATCTGGTTAATAAGGATATTCGCAATTATATGCCGCAGGTACGCTTTGATTATGTGGTAGGTAACCCGCCCTTCAACCTGCAATGGATGGCTGAGAATGGAAAGGAGTATCTATCACAGCTCTACTACTGCTTGAAGGCTGCCCAATTCTTGAAGCCGTTGGGGATCCTGGCTTTGATCGTACCCAACTCATTTCTGGCCGACTCGTTTTCGGACAGCTCAATGATTCGGAAGATGGAGGCACAATTCCGGTTTCTTGGTCAGATCCTGTTGCCGGATGATACCTTTGCGCAGATGGGTGTTTCGCACTTCCCAATAAAGCTGCAGTTCTGGCAGAAGAAGGGCGTGGATTCCGAAACACCGGCTCGCTATCACACAGGAATGGATAGCGATCTTTCCGGCGGCATCTATGCTGGTGCAGCACAAGCGATCCACATGTCGCTGCTGCAAATGCCAAAGGCCATGCTGAAGGAAAATCGCGCCAAGATCCTGCGGGAACTGGCAAAGGAGCGTCAAACCTCTGCATCGTTTACTTATACGGTAGAGAAGATGCTGTACCAAATCAGGATACATCCGTCCCTGAAGGATCGGTATGCCCAATGCTGCGCGTATCTGCATCGATTCTATACGGAGACACAGCCGCCAGAGATGCGATATGAGGAATGGTGCAAACGGCGGTTGACCGAGGCGAAGGTACTGCATTATCTTCGTCAGACACTCAGACGTCAGAACCGGCAGCCGGAACGTGATGAGATCCACCTTGTCAAGCGGGATTATTCATTCGCCTATAAAGGGTATAGTGCCGCAGTGCGACGCCGCATGAGTGAAGAGCTGCGCCAACCTATCCCGGTCTGTGAAGCAGTGCTGCGCGGTGAAACACTCCCTGGTTACGAACGGCTGCTGCGTAAAAAGCGGCATGAATACCTGATCCAGAGCCAGCCTTTTCAGGAAATGACCCCGGACACGGGAATTGGGAAATGGTTGGATGATTTCTGGTTATGGGATGCCGAGAACGAGGAGGAGATCCTGCTGAACGATACCCAACTCCACGACCTGAATCTTGCTCTGCAAAAGCGTTATACGCTGCTGCAATGGGAACAGGGTTCCGGTAAGACGCTGGCTGGCATTGCCTATGGGAAATACCGCATGGACAGACAAGGGTATCGTAACACTTGGGTCATTTCATCGGCCATCTCTATCCGCAATAACTGGAATGTGGTGCTGCCCAACTATGACGTGTCGTATGTGTTCGTGGAACGGCTGAGGGATCTGGAGCGTATCAAGCCCGGCGACTTTGTGCTGATGACCTTTAATGCGCTGTGCAAGTATCGCAAGCAGATCAAAAAATGGCTGAAGATCCATAGCCGCAAGACCTGCCTTGTACTGGATGAAAGCGATGAGATATGCAATCCGTACAGCAGCCGTGCCAAGGCGGTGCTGTCCTGCTTCAGACGATGCCAATCAAAGCTGCTGACCACAGGAACCAGTACCCGGAACAACATCTCTGAGTTCGCACCGCAGATGGAATTACTTTATAACAATTCCATCAATATGCTATCCTGCTGCCACACCATCTATCACTATGATAAGGACGGCACGGCGACACGAGAGACTAACCCGTGGTACGGTCAACCGATCCCGGCCTATCGTCGTGGCTACACGCTGTTTGCCAATTCACATCTGCCGGAGAAAATCACCGTATTTGGTGTCGGGCAGCGCACACAGGACATCTACAATGCAGATATTCTGCGTGATATCCTCGCCAAGACAGTGATTACCCGTACCTTTGAGGAGGTCACTGGGAAGGACATCAAACGTATCCATCAGGAGCCCATTCCGTTTTCAGCGGAGGAGAAGGCCGTATGGGTACAGGCGGTCAAGGAGTTCCATACCATGCGCCAAAAATATTTCACCTCAACGAATAACGCGAGGAAAGATGCCATGCTGCGGATCATCCAGCAGATCACGCTTTTGCTGCGGATCAGTGCCGCGCCTAATACGGTTTCGGAGTATAGCGGCGAGCTTCCCGGGAAGCTGCGGAGAACGATCCAGCTTACCGGCAGCTGGGCAGAAGAGATCGTGGCCATAGGCGTCCGCCATACCGTGGTGCTGGACGCCTATGCGGCAGCCCTGCGGGAAGCGTTTCCCAACCGGCCACTTTTCATTGTGACCGGCGCGACGACTACCTTTGCGAAACGCAGGGCATTACGGCAAACACTCCGCGAGAGCGGAAACGGCATCCTGCTGTGTACGCAGCAGAGCTTGCCCAGTTCAGTCAACTTTGAGTTCGTCAACAAAGTCATCATCCCGGAGTTGCACTATAACAACTCCCGCATGAGCCAGTTTTACATGCGCTTCATCCGCTTTAATTCCGTTGACTGGAAGGACATCTATTTCCTGACCTATGCACAGAGCATTGAGTCCAACCTGATGCAGATGATATTGGCAAAAGAGAAGCTCAATCTCTTCATGAAGGGCGACGAAGCAGATATGGATGATATTTACGAACGATTTGGAGTGGACTACGATCTCACATCGCTGCTGTTATACCGCGACATAGATGAAGACGGCCATTTCAGCATTCGCTGGGGCGAACAGGAAATTGCGTAAAGGAGGTATCGAGCATTGAGGCAAAGAGAAACCAAGGCGGAGCGGTTCGTGCGTGTGGCTGAACAGCGCACACAACGAGCCGTAGACGCTATCCATTCGCTTTCTAATTGTGCAAGCCGCGTGTGTTACGATTACACGCCGGAACAGGTAGAACAGATCATAGCGGCACTGGAGGTGGAAGTAAGACGCCTGCAAAGTGCATTTACGGGCGAAAACCGCTTTACACTGCGCCCATAAGTCAGAGGCCCCGGATGATTTCCGGGGCCTCAAATATAAGTCAATAAGGAGTATAAACATGAAAAGAGAATCTGCCCCGCAGGAGTATACCTGTCGGAATTGCCCGGAACGGTATTACCATGCGATCCCCGCGCCCCAGAAGTCAAAGGGACTCATGATGCACTTTGGCGAAAGCTATTGCACCCTGCCGAAGAGAGCCAGGCATCTTAAAAGCCGTGATCTGAACAGACGGACACCGGAATGGTGCCCGAAGCGGAAAGTGCCGAACACGCTGCGGATCTACTATTACCGCAGCCCGGAAACGTATATGTTGGACAACGTGCTGCATCAGGGCTTTGCATTCACACCGCTGCCCACGGCAAGCCGCTATGCAATGGCATATGAGGGAACTTCCACGCTCTCCCCGCGGGAGTTTTGGCTAAAGCTGCTCACACAGAAGGATACGGAGCTGTTAGGCATAGAGGTCAAAGCCAAGTCCGTAGTAGAGATAGACGATGGGCTTGCCCCGTGCTTTTTCTTCAAAACGGAAGAAGGCTATACGCGCTGCCGGAGCTTCGATGCTGATCGCGCACGCACCAACTGCATGGAAGGCTGGGAGGAATATAATCAGGAGGACATAAAATGATCATCAACCAAGAGGGTATGCGCTATACATACAACGGCATGACCTACACTGTCGGTGCCGCTGCCATGGCAACAGAGGCAAGTGAATATCGTGGACTTTATGGCACCATCACGGAGATCCGTGACGGATCTGACCGAGAGACAGAGAATGATACGCCTGACATCTATTGCTGTTTTGAACCACCTCTGTTTCAAGAAGAGATCCAAGAGCTGGAGCAACGCTTCACAGAACTATATCAATCGCCTAAGAAGCTCGACGAGATCACGCTGGATATGGTTATCATGGCACCAGAGATGGTTCGGGTGATCTCGGCTGACCCAAAGGAGTGTAAGGCCTGCGAGCTTTACCTGCTTACCACACACTGCACGACGAATCTGGATTCCAGCAGCTTCACTGAGCTATACGCCGACTACGATGCCGGACGTTTTGCCCTACTGCAAAGTGTCCGGGAGGAACAACAGGATGGCTGCGTAAAGGATTGGGCAGATAGGGACGTACTGGAAGAAGAATATGGCATTGACCGCTATGAGGCATGGTATCGTGATGAATACTTCGAGAATCATTTCGTCATATCGCTTGAAAAGCTGTCCCTCATGCTGCCGCCAGATTTTATAGAAAATCCGAAAAGTTATAATTGAAATTATTATAATTTGCGGTATAATACTTTATGGAGGCGGTGAGCTTATGAAGCAATTTGTTGATCGGCAGCAGGAGATGGAGACGCTGCAAAGTGAGTATGCGCGGAATGGCAGCGCACTTGTCGTACTGTATGGACGCCGGCGAGTGGGAAAGACTACGCTGATATCCGAGTTTATTCGGGATAAAAACGCCCTGTTTTTCCTTGCGAGTGAAGAGTCCGAAGCACAAAACCGAGCGGCATTCAAGGAGAAGGCAGCAGAATTTATTGATAGCGATCTTCTGCGTAATGCAGATGTCAAAAGCTGGGACGTGATATTCAAATCAATCATGGATGCCAAGCATGACAGCAAGCCCGTTATCGTACTGGATGAATTTCAGTATCTGGGCAAAGCGGAGCCTGCGTTCCCTTCCATTTTCCAGCGGATATGGGAAGAGATATTAAAGAACCAGTCTGTTATGGTCATTCTTTGCGGCTCTCTGATTTCCATGATGGAGTCTCAGACACTGGCCTACGGCAGCCCTTTATACGGAAGGCGAACCGCGCAGATCCGGCTCAAGCAGATCCCGTTCGCCTATTACCATGAGTTTTTCCCTGGCAAAACCCGCAGAGAACTCATTGAGCTATACTCTGTTACAGGCGGTGTCCCCAAGTATATCGAGTTATTTTCGGAGAGTAGCGATATCTATCGTGCTATCCAGAAATGCGTACTGAACCGCTCCGGCTATCTCTATGATGAACCGCATTTTTTGCTGCAGCAGGAGGTCAGTGAAGTCGGCAGTTACTTTTCCATTATCAAGGCGATCGCAGCCGGAAACCACAAACTTTCCACGATTGCCGCTGTGTTGGAGGTCAAGTCAACGAACCTGACCAAGTACCTGAAGACCTTGATGGATCTGGATATTCTGGAACGAAGGGTGCCTGTCACAGAGGAAAATCCCGAGAAGAGCAAGCGCGGCCTTTATAAGATCAAGGATAACTATCTGCGGTTTTGGTTCGCATTTATCTATCCCAATATGAGCTTTATCGAAAGCGGGCATAGTGGTATCGTGATGGATAAGATCCGCAGGGGACTCACTACTAGCCACATTGGCTTCGTATATGAGGACATCTGTCAGGAGCGGATGTGGGAATTGAATGTCAATAACGCATGGCCGTTCCAGTTCTCCAAGCTGGGTGGGTATTGGGATGCCAAGAATGAGATCGACATTGCAGCTCTTGATCCGGAGGGCAAGAACCTGATCCTGGGAGAGTGCAAGTACTGGAAAGAGCCAGTTGGTCTTAATGTCCTTCATGCGTTGGAAGCTAAGGCCTGCGATGTCGCATGGGAGCGGGATCGGCGAAAAGTGTGGTACGTCCTGTTCAGCATCTCCGGCTTCTCGGATGAGCTACGCAATCATGCCGCAACACGGGACGATCTTCTTCTGATTGATGACAGAGGAAGATAGCTGATCGACCAGCCGGTTCAATATCTTCAATGCGCTCCAAAATTCTTTGAAGGAATTAAAGAAGTTCTGACAAATGTGTATAAAACAGACGTGGAGATTTCCACGTCTGTTTTTTTCCTATCTGTTGCAGTAATGCGTATTAAAGTCGTATAAACACAGTATAAACACAAAAAGGAGCTGATTCTATGTTAGTCTGCGTAGACCACGGAAATAAACAAATTAAAACAGCCAGTAGGGTATTTACATCCGGACTGGTAGAGAGCGATACCCGTCCCCCTTTCGGTGACAACATCCTATTTTATCGGGGAAAATACTACACGCTCTCCGACCAGCGAATCCCCTATACCCGGGATAAAACAGAGGACGACCGATTTTTTATCCTGACGTTGTTCGCCATCGCTTACGAGATCAACACGGCGGGCCAGTATGTCCCGGATCGGCTGATGAACATTCAGCTTGCCGTTGGGCTGCCGCCTGCGCATTATGGAACGCAGTATAAACGCTTTGCCCAGTATTTTCTGAACCGCGGTGTGATCGGGTTTGAATTCAATGGGAGGAAATACTCCATCTGCATCACGGAGGCGGTCTGCTTCCCACAGGCGCTGGCCGCTACGGCTCCGGTGTTCAAGCGGCTCCAGCTCGGCACGGTTGCCAAGGCCACTGTGATCGACATAGGCGGTTTTACTGCCGATTACCTCTCCCTGCGCTATGGCGCAGCAGACTGGGCTTCCTGCGATTCGCTGGAAAACGGCGTCATTACGCTCTATAACCGATTGCTATCCAAGATTCGTGCCGACCATGATCTGCTGCTGGAGGAAACGGACATTGACTCCATTCTCACAGGTTGCAGTACAGAGTACGGCAGTGAGATCCAAACGCTGGTAGAGCGCGGCGCGGAGTCCTTCGTGGCGGACCTTTTCCGTACTCTGCGGGAGCGGAAGATCGAGCTGCGTACCGGCAAGGTTATTTTTGTAGGCGGCGGCTCTCTGCTGCTTCGGAAACAGATCGAAAAGTCCGGTAAGGTCGGTACAGCCATCTTTGTGGAGGAGATCGGCGCCAACGCTGCCGGGTACGGTCTCTTGTATGCGGCTACGAAGACGAGTAGGTGATCCATATGGGCGAAAAGAAGGATTCCTTCAGATTTACCGTCCAATTCAATGCCGGTGACCCAAGACACCAGCAGGTAGCCGCGATCTTGAACGAGCAGGGTCGGCGCAAGGCACAGTTCCTGGTCAACGCCGTGACCCACTATATGAATTGCCCGGAAACACCGGAGGCCGCGGCTGCGCCAAGGATAGACCGGCAAACAGTGGAGCAACTGGTTCGTGAGATACTGTCCAATATGCACCCGGAACCCGTACCCGCAGCGGGCGAGGATATGCCCTGCGGTGATCCGGCTATTACGGCCGCTGAAGGCATCCCCTTCGATGCCGCGGCCATGCTGGGAGAAGATGGTTTCCATTCGCTCATGGACTCATTGGCTGCAATACAAAAGCCGTGAAAGCGGCAGGTGATCATATAGAGCATACTTCGGCATACATAAATTGCCAGGAGCCGGACTGTGTAATACGCGCAGTCCGGCTCCTGGCCTGTAAGGAGACAATGGTCGAAAGTAGCCTAAATTGGAAGTAAGGTGAAGTCTTTTTACTTGGCGATACGCTCCAGGATTTCGGTCAGCAGCTCGGTAGTGATCTTGACATCCTCGATCTTGCAGGTTTCATTGGGCGTATGCACGTCAAGAAGCGTCGGACCAACGGAGATCATGTCCAGGTGGGGGTTTTTCTCCGCAAAGGCACCACACTCCACGCCGGCGTGTACCGGCTCCACGATCATATCCGTGCCGGTCAGATGCTTGTAGGCCTCGCAAGCGATATGGGTCAGCTTGCTGTTGGGATTGACCGCCCAGCCGGGAACATGACCCTCGCTGTCGAAGGTAAAACCGAAGCTATTGGCCAGTGCGCTGCAGATCACACCGATCTGAGTGGCCTGATAGGCAACGCTGCTACGGGCAAACACCGTGAAGCGCACCATTAGAACATATGTAATTCGAGGTTTTATGCCATATGTGTATATTTTACGATATACAACGGAGGATAGCAAGATTTTTAAGCGGCGCCGTTTGGGGGTAAGGCTTTTGTATAAAGCATAGAAATTTTCCTTACAGGACTGCCATTATCTCTGAGCACATGTCCATCACCACACAACTGCTGTAAGAACTGTACAGACATGCCTCCCATATTTTGTATTGTCAAAATGCCAGCCCAGCGCAGAGCTTCCTCAATTTACCTCTTGCGTATATAGAACTTATGTTCTATTATGGTGGTTAAGAAAACTTGGAGGAGGACGGATAGATGGGACGGCATATTCTACACGTAGATATGAACGCATTTTATGCATCTGTGGAATGTCAGCGTCGCCCTGAACTGCGGCAAAAGCCGGTGGCAGTCTGCGGTGATCCAGAAGCCCGTCACGGAATCGTCCTTACTGCCAACTATGTAGCAAAGCCACGTGGCGTCAAAACCGGCATGGCCATCTGGCAGGCGAAGCAGCTTTGTCCTGATCTGGTGGTGCTGCCTGCCGATATGAGGGAGTATATCCGATTCAGTAAGATGGCTCGCGAGATTTACGAGAAATACACCAACCAAATCGAACCGTTTGGCCTTGATGAAAGCTGGTTGGATGTGACCGGCAGCGTCGGTCTGTTCGGTTCGGCCGTGAGTATTGCTGAAGAGATCAGCGAGCGGATCAAGTTTGAGTTGGGGATCACCGCCAGCATCGGCGTTTCCGACAATAAGATCACGGCGAAGCTGGGTAGTGACTATAAAAAGCCGGACGCCATCACCCGAATCGAGCGGGATAACTATAAAGAAATTGTCTATCCGCTGCCAGCATCCGATCTGCTCTATGTTGGTCCTGCCACAGAGCGCAAGCTGCGCGGTGTTGGGATTTATACCATCGGGCAGCTTGCCGAGGCGTCGCCGAAGCTTTTGGAATACAAGCTGGGGAAAATGGGGCTGGTGCTGCACACTTTCGCCAACGGGTATGATGTATCGCCTGTGCAGCGCAGTGATCATATCCGTGCCATAAAATCGGTAGGCAACAGCACCACCACGCCGCGCGATCTGGTGAGCGACGATGATGTGCGTCTCATGCTGTATCTGTTGGCGGAAAGCGTCGCCTGCAGAATGCGGGAGCTGGCATCAAAGTGTACGGTGGTCGAAGTTGCTGTCCGGGATACGGAGCTGCATTGGTACTGCCGGCAAAAGAAACTGGCAGTTCCCACCTGCTCCAGTGCGGAGATCGCAGAAGTGGCGTTCGACCTGTTCCGTCGCAGCTATCCGTGGACGCTGCCGGTACGCAGCATTGGTGTGCGCGGCGCCGAACTGGTAGATGCGACTATTGGTATACAAACTTCGCTTTTTGATAACGATAGGCGTCGGAGCGCGTGGGAACAAATCGACGTAGCCGTGGACAGGCTGCGGCAGCGATATGGCTATATGAGTGTGCGCCGCGCCATCACCATGTCTGACCCGGCATTGGGCTGCATCAATCCCAAGGATGACCATACCGTGCATCCGATAGGCTACTTCGCAGGATAGGGGGAATATCCATGGAACTTGAAAAGAAGTATGTGCCGGTGACGGTGCATTTTGACGCCAACGGGAAGATGCGTCCTATCGAGATCGAGTTTGACGAAATACGCAGATATCATATCGACAAGATACTGGACGTGCGCCGCGCAGCCTGCCAAAGTGTAGGCGGCGTGGGAGAGAGATATACCTGCCGCATACGGGGCAGGGAGAGTTATCTCTGGTTTGAAAAAGGCCGCTGGTTCGTAGCAGCGAAGGATGGAAAATAAGAAGGAGGCTGCCGGCGTTGCCGACAGCCTCCCTTGCGTAGAGAAAACTACTTACCAATACTTGGGATACTTGCTGGTGCTTTGCTGATGCTTTGCATACTCCCACCAGGGAACTTGGGTGGCAAAGTCCGTCAGCTTGTCCCAGAACTGATCGGCCAGCGTCCCCTTGTCCACGTAGACCGTGACAGTATAGGTTTTGCTGCTGCCATCTTCCATGGCGGCGGTGTAGGTCACGGCATTGGTGAAGTCCACCGTTTCACCGCTGCCAGGTGTCAGGGACTTGACGCCGTTTGTGGCGATAACCGGGGTCAGCTTCGTCACATCTGTGCCGCGAGGCATGGTGATGGTAATGGTATTGGTGCTGTTGTTCACCGCACCGGCCACGCCGTTGATGGAGAAGCTGGTGATGCCCTTGACAGTCGTTGTGGCCGTCTCCCACTTACAGGTGATAGACACATCGCCCGCAGGCATGGTAAAGCGTCCGTTGGTGATGGTTTTGGTTTCGCCGCCCGCTATTGCCAGCGTATAGGTCAGAGAACCAGACACCATCTGATAGCCGTTGTCGGGCGTTACGGTAACGATGATCTCGTCACCCGCATCCGCCTTGGTGCGGTTGGTGGTGATCGTACCGCCCTTGGGTGCGCTTATCGAAATCTTATACGCGCCGGTATCAGGCGTATCAGTGCCACTGCCGTAGGCGGGGATCTCCACCTTCAGGGCAGTGCTCTCGCCTCCGGCTGCACCCACAACAACGATGTAGATGTCACGGGCACCCTCGGTCAGATTGCTGAGGGTGATGGTGTTCTCACCCTTGACGGCAGATGTGCCGTTCTTGCTGGTATCCACCGTGGGCACTGCCGCACCGTGATCCACCACCTTGTAGAAGTAGTTGCCCGCCTCGCTGGAGGTGAACTTCACGGTTGCACCGGTCTTGCTGGCGCGGGTGGCGGAGCCGTTGGACAGGGTGGGAGCATTGGGGGCGGTGTACTTGATCTCAATCGTGTACTCCTTCGTGCTGCCATCCTCGGCGGTAACGGTGAACTTGACCGGCGAGTTTATGGACATATTGCACATTACGTCGCCGTTGCTCCACCTGTACCCGCCATTCGTCGCATCATCATAACCATCCTTCATCTTCACGGTAGCCGATTCCGGATAAGTCAGCTTCAGGTATTTCATACCGATGCTGTTCAACACGGCCTTATCCGTATCAGAAGGCAGGGTAAAGGTGATTTCGGTTTCACTGATTTCCGCTCTTGCAAACGGCGTGGTGTCACCGGTCTGGTTCAGCAGAACAGCGGCGGTAATATCCTTCTCACTGCTCTTGGCCTTGGTAATGATGATCGTGTACGCCTGGGTGTTGCCCTTTTCCGCTGTTACCGTAAAAGCCGCAGCCTTATCCAGTTCCATACCGCAGGCGGCGCCTTCCGTCCAATCCTTGTCAGAATCCCCTTCCTTGGTGACCGTGGCAAGATCGGAAATCGTCAGCTTCAGGATTTTCTCACTCAGCTTGCTGGTGTTTGTACCAGCGGGCAGGGTAATGGTGAACGTGCGGCCCGACCGGGATACCGCAGCGCCGGGAACATCCAGTTCTACTGCGGTCAGGGCATTTTCCGTGCTGGCCTGCTCGGGATCGACCTTGAAGAATGCCTTGGCGGTGATGCTCTTGCCGGTGTCAGGCATGATGAAGGTGGCAACGTTGGCATCCGCCGCAACGAAGTATGTCACATCCTTGTTATCGGCATCCTTGACCTCCCAGTGCTCCAGCATATAGCGTGAGCCGGGGGTAGCAGTGAGAATGACGCTCTGGCCCTCGTAAACGAGAGGCAGAGAGGTGCCGGTGTTCTCACCCACGGTGACTGTAGCTCTGCCCATAATCGAGTCATTTACCTTGGCGGTCACTTTGGCGAACTTCTTCTCGCGCAGGACTGCGGTAAACACATAGTCGCCGCCCGCCTCCAGTGTAAGCTCCGCACTGCCATCCTCGTTGCGCGTGATTTTGCTCTCGTCAACGGGAGTACCGTTGCTGGTGATCTCCCACTTATCCAGTACATAGCCGTCCGCAATTGAGTAGGCTCTAAGCGTTACGCTGGCACCAGCAACGAGGCAGTCGCGCTTATCACTGTAATAGCAGGCGCTGCCGCTGCCGCTGCCAAGCTGGACGCTGCAATTAAGTGTGGCCTGCACATTGGCGTCACTCGATTTAAGCTGGATCGGTACACCGGAAAGTTCAGTCTCCGCTTGGACGGTAACGTCGTTTTCCGGCATGGTGAAAGTAAAACTTCTCTCTGTCGTTGTAAATTCGCCCAATCCTGAAATGTTCCATTTCTTCAGGACATGCTGCCGTATACCTATTGAGTCGGTAATGACCTTAGCGTCTTTATCATAATGGACGCTGCCTAAAGGTGTAGCTGCGTTAATGGCAAATGCACCGAAATTCACGGTGACCTGCTCTCCAGCAACAGCCTTGGTGATCGCCTTGCCGGAGGCATCCGTGAATTCCTCTGTATACAGCCAGCCATTTGTTATATTGCCACTTCCGTCAAGAGTTGTAAAACCACGAAGTCCTTGCTTATCATGCTTGAGTTTAAACTTAATACCGGGGATCACGATCTCCAGCGGGGTGCTGGCCTTTCCAGCCGCATCAACACCTACAATATACAGATACTTGGTTTTACAATCCTTCATACCGCTGACAGTGATCGTGTTGGTCGTAGCCATCGTACCCGTATTTGTGTTAGCCGGAGTGGTATCCACCACAGGTGCGGTTTGCTGCTCGTCATACAGGGCATAGTAGTAATTGCCTACTGCAGAAGCGCTGAACTTCATCGTGGCTTCTTCTTTACTGGTACGCGTTGCGGAACCAGCACTGAGTGTCAATTCCTCGCCAACTTCACCGGTGTACTTTAGGACTTGCACATTATAATGATAGCGGTTTTCACCGACTTGTATGTAATAGTAAGCCGTGTTGTGATACTCAAACTTATCAGCCACATTCAGCGTAACCGAATTCTGGAACATCACCGTATCGCTATCACCAGTACCCGACACTGTTACAAGATCGTTTCCTGTTCGAAATTTGAAACCATAGGCTGTACCGCCAAAGCTTTCGAGTTTATCGCTTTCTGTGGGCAAATTGTCCACATAAAACTTAATGGTTCCCGCATCATATGTCTTATAACCCGCCGTAGTACCTAAAGCACATTCTGTTAAGCTTTCGGCATGCTCTATTTTAACATCCTTCAAGGTGAAGGTAAAATCTTCGCGGAGTTTATTGGCAATAAAAAAGGGCTTCGTTGCATTGTCGTTTGTCGGGGTTCCTACACTTGTCAGATGCGGCCATTCTGGTTCTGCCGCGTATGCCTTTGGCGCGGTTACGACAAAGAAGCTCATGGCCATGAGCAGGCAAAGGAGCAGGGATACTGCTCTTTGCCATCTCGTTATTTTCATGGCTTCTCTCCTTTCTGTTTTAATTGAATTTATGTCCGTAGCTGGTTTGATGGTCAGCCACGTCGCTATTCTCTGCCACCGCACCCCAAAGCTGCTGGGAAATACTTCGCTCAAAGATAACGGTGACGGTATAACTTGTGCTTTCCGCGCCCAGCGTTACGGTATAGGTCAGCGGACTGGTAAGGTTCACGACCTCACCGGATACCGGACTGACAACAGCTCCCGCAGGAACGGTGACGACCGGTGCTACCGCCGTGACGTTCGTTCCCGCCGGCAGTGTGACGGTAATAATGCCGGCACTTTGGTCGATCACACCATCCACACCCAAAACGGAGAAGCCTGTGATCTTCGCTGTGCTGGTCGAGGGCGTATCATCATCGCCTCCGCTGCTCTTTGCAGAGATCGGCTGACCGCTCTTGTTCAGCACAGTAACGGTGTAGGTGCGGCTTGCCAGATCATTGTCGCCACCAAGCGTGAACGTGGCTGCATTGGCAAAGTCCACCGCGATACCGGAGGTCGGCGAGCAGCTTCTGCCGGTAAATTCGATGTCCGTGACCAGCTTGGTGCTGGTCAGCTTGGAATCGTCCACATCGGTGACAGTGATGGTGTTCTTGGCATTGTCAATGACGCCATTGTACCATTCACCGGCCGCCTGCACACGGAAGCTGGTGATCTCCGCCTGCGCCTTGGATACGACCTTAATACGGTAGGTATTCTGTACCGTCTTATCGCCGGAGGTCACGGTGAAGGTCTTCCAGTCAGAGAAGTCCATCACCTTCTTTCCGTCCAAAGACGGGTTGGAGGTCGCATTGTAAGAGAGGCCGGCACTGAGATACATCTTCGAGGTATCCACACCGGCGTTCACCGTAAGCAGAATCTCCGTTGCCCCATCGGATGCCTTGGTGACTTTCTTCTCCAGTATGTCCGTTGCGTTCAGCACGCTGTTCTGCAGCTTGATGCTGTTGACATCCAGCTCGGCGCCGGAAGCCCCCACATCGCCGTGGGTAACGGTGACATTATAGGTCTTGGTGGTCTTTCCGTCCTCAGCCATCACGGTAAAGGGTTGCTTGATGCCCTCTACGAAAGTCACGGGAAGGCTCGGCGCAAGCAGCGTCGCACCTTCTGCCATCGTCACGGTTGGGGTCAGGTTCGTCAAGGGCATACCATTGGGCACTGTAACAGTGATGGTGTTCTCGCCGCCTTCACCGCCCTCGGTGATAACGCCTGGCTTGCCCTCGATCTCAAAGCCGGTGATGGAAGCATCCGTAGACAGCTGCCGGGCAAAGGGAAAGCGCCGGTTATACAGCGAATACGGATGTCCAGTACCTCCCGCCTCCAGGAAGTTCAGATACCATTGGCTGGCATAGCACCCCTGATAGGTCGCCATGGCGTTATTTATGACGCCGGTGGTGTGGTGGAAGTAACCGCTGGGATTTACAAAGCTGTCCACCCAGTTTTGGATCACGCTCTTCCCCTGTCCGTCGGAGAAGCGGGGATCGGTGTGGCAGTCGATGCCCATAGCGGAAAGCGCACAAATGACCTGAGCTGCCGTTTCACTGTTGACAGCACCCCATGCCTTGAAGGAGTAGTCCGCACTCATTCTGGTGATGATAATGCTTACGCCTTCCTCCAGCTTTGCGCGCACCCGTTCACCATAAACCTCGTCATTGGCATACGGCGCGATGGACTGCATGAGCATAGCGACCATATCCGTGTCAAATCCATCAGACAGATAGACGTGATTAAGGATCACATTCATAAAGGCATCCCGTGTCCAGATCGCGTTGTCGGGGATCGTGTAATTACCCATGTCCAACGAGATCAGGCCGAAAATTGGGCCGTTTATGGTGTATGTTCCCGCGTAGTTATACATGGTTTCCGCAAGGTTGTCCACCTCGTTGCCCTTGCTGTCAGTAAACGGCTGACCGTCGTTGTACTGCGCAAGGTTAGAGCAGTCAAATCCTCGTGCTGTCAACATCATGATGGTGCGGGCAATGTTGGTCATTGCCACACTTGTGGTGGTGTCCAGATCGCTGATCTGCCCAGCAAGGTCATAACCACCATCGTAGTTTGCCAGCTTTCCCTGATAGAAGCCGAGGTTCATCCACTCCCAGTCATCATCCGCCGTACTGGAGTATCTGGTGATGATCTTATTGACAACGTTTCGCAGATCGTCCTTATACTCGTTTTCGGCTACCGCACCGGTAAAGGAAACATTGACATTGTAGGCGTTCGTATTCCCGTTTTCCGCCGTAACAACGTAGGTGACGGTCTTCGAGAAATCCTGCTTTACACCGGACGCGGGAGAAACCGTGGCAAACGGAGATACCTCAATCACAGGTGCGAAGGAGGTCGCTGTTCCCGCGGGCAGTTCCATGGTGATCTCGCCCGTATTGTTGTTGATAACGCCCTGCACCGAGCCATAGCGGAAGGACAGAATATTGTTGCCCTTTGCGGCAGGAGTGCGTGTGATCTTGACAGTCCACGTCCGCTCAACGCCGTTCTCGGCCGCGACCACATACTCGTTGTCACCCTCGCTCAGTCTGTCGGGTACACTTTTCGGTTTCGCAAACTCCGAGATCACGATCTCCGGCTGCACAGAGGCAAGATCCGTTGCGTAGGGGATGGTGATCTCCACAACGCCGGTATCTGCATTGATCGTGCCAATCGCATCACCGATGCTGTAAGACTCGATGGCGTTCTGAGAAGACGCCTCTGCCGTTATGGTGACGGTATAGGATCTTTCAAGCTCATAGGTGCGGTTATAAACAGTAAGCGTTTGTGTTTTGCCGCCGCTGAAATCAAACGTGCCGCTGTCCATATTGGTATGCGTACCCGTATGCGTAATAGTAGGACTGATCGCCGTAAGGTCTGTCCCCACCGGCAGATTGAGGGTGATCGTTCCGTTTTCCTCGTCGATCTTGCCGTATCTGATCACACCGTCCGCCGTTGTTACTGAAAAAGCACTTGCGACCGTATAGGGATCACCCTCTTCGACCACGACATTCCAGTAGGCAGACAGATCTGCGCCCATGTCAAAGCCGTATTCATCAATAGTAGAAACGCCGTCATAGACAATGCCGGCTGTTTTTTCCCACGGAGTAATGTTATATACAACTCTGCCGCTCTTCAACGAGCCTGCTACCTGTGAGATCTTGAGCCAATCGGACAATTCAGTGGTAGGTGCAGGCAGCTTGGCAAAATCCGTGCCTTGCGGAAAACGAATGGTAACTGTCTTGCTTGCCGTATCAACTACGCCCACGGAATCCCCCACCGCGTACCGATCAATGGCCGGTTCCGTGATGCGGTTATTTTCTACAAAATCAAGGTAGTACGGCGCGGCGACCTCAACCAGCGCCTGATAATAGGCCTTGCTGTATCTTCGCAGGTATTCACCAGTATGTGTGTTATATGCGTCATACTCCAGTACCTTGCGCATGACATCTTCCGCGTCGGCACTGTTCCAATCGTGGTACTCAAGAAGCACCATACCACCCTGAGGATAGTTTTCGGCACTCCCTGCAACTGCAAAGCCAATGCTCCGTGCGGTCTGATAGAGCATATTGAACTGCACGGGCTGATAGTCGCCCACAGCAAGAGAACCGCTGCTGCGAGCCTGATACATCGCCTCCAGCTTGGTGCTGTACGCTCTGAACAGGTTCGTCAGTGGCTCCACCAGATAGTCGATGATCTCATTGACTTCTTCATCTGTATTCTTGCTGTTGTTGCGGGCTGGTTCCGCGATAATAAAGAACGGATACTCGCGCCCATCCGCAGCTTTGGCCGTATAGAGAACCGGGGAGGAATGATCGGCAGGCAGGCTTTCCTGACAGGTAAACGTCGTGCCGGAGATCACGTTTTTCCCGGCATAGTCGCTATAAAAGCTGGCAGGGGAAAATGTAGAGCTTCCGCCTTCTGGAATCGCCACTCTCACCAGGGGGCCGACACCGAAAGACTTTGCTTCGCGCGAGTAAAACCTGCCTTCGGTATCTTTCAGAGAGAAAAACTCACCGTAATCGGCAGCCTTTCCGCCAGTCCACCCTATAAGATAGGGCCACGTTGTACTGGTCAGGTCGTCCGTTGTCCATGCGTATGTATTTGTGGGGAGAAGTATCAGCAGGGTTAGGCATAGCGCCAACAGATGCTTGAATAATTTGTGGGTTCCCATCTTCATTTTGGTTGATCTCCCAAATAAGCTTTTCATATGGGGGAATCCAGACACATGGCCCAGATCCTCCGTGACGGGGCGGCAGGATCACTGCCGCCCCATAGGGCCGATTAGAAGTGAGGCGTGTAATCTACAGTCAGGAACCAGGTGAAGAGAGGCGCATTGCCAAGGGCGTAGTCAGCTGCGCCGACCATGGGCACCTTGCAAGTGGGCGTATATGCGCCATCCATGTAGCACCAGCCGGACATCTGGCCGGCAGAGAACTCGCCCAGACCATTCAGGGTCGCCAGATAGGTGTCGCTGCAGTTCGTGGTGTAAGAAAACAGACCTTCTTCTGTCGCGAAGGCAATGAAGTCCTTCATGACGTCCATTACGGTAGCGGTGGCAGAGAACACCTTCCCTTCATTGTAGTATGCGGCCAACGCACTTGTAATCTCGTTTACATTTGTGGCAAACTGTGTGCCATAAGCCGTTGTATTCAGCTCAGTGAAGTCAATAGCGTAAGTGGATGCAGTGACCTCAAAGCTGGTCGCAGTATCAATAACGGCAGTAACATAATAGATACGAGTCTGGGCATTCTTGGTCACCGTCACATTAGGTCTAGTCCCAGCCAAGTTGATCTTGCCGTTAGCATAATTGCCACCCAGAGTAGCATTGTTTGTCGTGAAACTTGCATCAACAGAAGACTTTAAACCGACCCAAGTATAGGTGCCGGAGACATAGTAAGCAACGTTGGTGTCAGTCCAATTCGTACCGTTGTTCACATAATAGGTGTTGCCCATGTAGTTGTTCTGAACAACATATCCATAGATGTTGAGGGTGCTGGCGGTTCCCAAAGTAGCAGCCGTAATCGCGAGGGGATCAGTGCTGGAGATGGCAATAGCTCCCTCAAAGCCAGCAGCCAGATAGTAGGTGTTGCTGCCAACGGTAACGGCATAGCGGGTGTTTAGCAGATTCAGCGTGTAGATGTATTCATTTCCGGTGGAAGAGGTCGCGGTAGCGCCGGCAACAGTAGGTACGGCACCAGTGGTCGTGATTGCCACGCGGGCAGACTGAAGGTTTTCCCAAGTCTTGGTCGCACCGAGCTTGGCGCGGATGTACTTCACGCTGGAACCGGTGTTGTCATCGTACTGATAGTACGCATCCACGCCTTCCACGTTCACAGATGCGATCCCGTCGAGAGCGGTCACGGTCGTGCTGCTGGTAGGAGCAGTCGTCTCGGATGCGAACGCAACGACGCTGACAGAGAGCGCCATGGCGAGCGCCAGCACAAAAGCTAGCAGCTTATTGCATGTTTTCTTCATAATAATTTCTCCTTAAATTTATTTTTCGAGCGTATCACTCGAAATTTATGATGTTGGATCTCTTCTTGGGTCTCGCGCTTTGCCTCTATATGCCCACTGGCATCACCTCCGTAAAATCAGAAAAGCAAACACTGAACTTCCTCTATTCTACAGCCAGATGGTAGCAGCGTGTCGTATCCATGGCGTCAGCCTTTAAGATAATTACCGGCACTTCTTCACTCAAATCCACAATGACATTGCTGCCATCCATCTGGACTATACAATTGCTATCCTCTGAAATCGACCAACCAGAGCCAAGCTCCAGTGTCAGTGCGACGTTCGTCTCGTCCTGAACTGCCGATTTCGGGATGAAAATGCTGAACCGCAATCCCGTTTCCTGCCCACCATAATTCTTCTGCACATCAACACGGCACGCCGTGCCATTAGTGCTTACAGAAGTTATTGCGTCCGTCGACGCACTATCTGCACCAACAGGATCGTCCGCCTGCTTTCCGCAGGCTGTCAGCATCGACAACAGTGCCACAAGCACTATTGAGGCTATACAGGCCTTTTTCATTTTCCTAGCCCTCATTCCAGCTCGATCTGGAAGCTGTAGGTCTGGCTCAATTCACCGCTGGTGACGACCAGATCACGTTCTTCCAGTGCCAGGTTCAAAATGAGCCGACCGCCCAGTTCGTTCACGATGCAGGGACTATCCATGTCTAGCACCGCATCTGGGGCAAGCTCTACATTTGCGGCACAGCTTTTGAAATCCGTGTCTGTCGGCAGTGTAATGGCAATCACATAGCGCGTCTCGCCATCCTCTGTATGGGTCTGGATCTCCGCCGTGCTGTTGCCGATCACAAAGCTGCGGATCAGCGGATCTTCATTGACAGCATTTGCTTTCCCACACCCTGCCAAGCACGGCAGGAGGCAGAGTGCGGCCAGCACTATACAGCATATCTTTTTCATATCGTTACCTCACTCAGAGCGGATGGCCTCGTTGGGGCTGATGAGCGTTGCCTTGCGGGCGGGGATCCATGCGGCGGCAATGGCCACGCAGCCGGAAAACACCACGCCGCAGACCGCCAGCCACCAGGGCAGCACGCACCGCAGCTCACGGGACGCGAAGATCACCGGTATGAGCCACTTGGCGATAAAGCTCAGCACCAAGCCCGCCGCACCGCCGATCACGCCCACGATCAGCGCTTCCGTCAGGAACATCTTGAAGATGTCGCTGCGAACGGTGCCCAGCACCTTCAGCACGCCGATCTCCCGCGTCCGTTCCGTAATGGACATCATCATGGTGTTTGCCACGCAGATGGCGGAGATCAGGACAGCGATGCCGCCCAGCGCGCCCAACATCCCTTGAATCTGCCGGGACTGTGTCCGCACCGTCTCCAGCATATCATTGAGCGAATAGGTGTTCAGCCCCGTGTCCCGGATCAGCTTGACAATGCGCTGCACGTCGTTGACGTTCTTCACCTTCACCCAAACCAAGTCGTAGGTAGGGCCGTTGGCCTTTTCCTCCGCTGTTTTTGTCTGGGTGGCCCCCATGTTATTGGCGTTGGCCTGCGTCATCTCCTGCAAGCGGTCAAAGGACATGAACGCGGCGGTGGCGAAGTTGTTGTTCAGGGTGGAGCAAATGCCCGTCACCCGCAGGGTATACAGGTTGCTGGAGGGCAGCGCCCGTCCGTCGGTGTCGGCCTTCGGCTCACCGGTCAGGCTGGAGGAATCGAAGGTCATGCGAACAGGCACTTCTAGCAGATCAATCAGGGCGTTGCCATTCTCGTCTACTGCCAGTTCCCAATCCTTTGCCTTGTTGGCAAGGCCAGCCGCCACGTCATCTGTGAACATGACTTCCGGATGCAGGCGCGTGCCGTCCTCGGCCATAATGCCCCGCTCCGGCGTCAGCATGAAACGCTCCGCCGTGGTCATGTCGATGCCGTAGACGCGCACCATGTTCACATAGTTGCCGGACACGATGTAGGCGGACTGCTGATAGACCGGCGTTACCGCCTCCACACCGTCGATGCCTCGGAACGCCTCCAGTGCCTTGTCGTTCAGCAGTGCCTTGCGTCCGTAATCGCCGGTGGCAGGCGTCACATCGATCTTTGTCAGGCTGCCCAGTGCCTCGATGCTCTCGCGGTATGCCTGTTCATATCCGAGACCTACGGAGATCAGCACCACGATACACATGACGCCCACCGCCATGGACAGGGCTGTCAGCGCCGTGCGGGTCTTTCGCCGGAACAGGTTGGTGCAGCCGTAGCGAAACAGGTCTTTTGGCTTCATACATTCCCGTCCTTATTGCTTCCGTCGTAGGTCAGCGGCTTCTCCCCGATGCCCGGTGCGCCGCCGTCTGCGTCAAAGTCGTCGTCAAAATCGTCCAAGGCAGCGGTGTTTTCGGCACCGGGCCCGATCTCGCCGCGCTTATAGCGGATGATGACATAGACCACAATGCCGATCAGGATGAGCGCAAGGATCGCTATCAGCAGCCACAGCCACCAGCGGCTGCCTGTGCCGTCTTTATTTGCGTTGACGCTGTTGGCATCTGTATCCGCAGAGCTTTCCGCCACGCTCAGCGGCACGGAGATGTCCTGAGAATATGTCTCGCCGTTGGCATCTTCATACTGGAGGATCATCTTGCCCACAAACGCGCCGATCTTGGAGAAGCCCACCGTTACATCGGCGCTGGTGGAGCCGCCTGCCAGCAGGTCGCCCACATAGCAGGGGGTGGAGGCGGTCATGCCGTCCGTGGCCAGCACCCGGATATTCATAGCCTTGGCGCGGCCCATGTTGGTCAGCGGCACGGAGATGGTAGCTTCCTTATCCTTGCTGGGTGTGCCGTACACCTCCGGCGTACCGGCCAGAATGTCCATCTTCTGACTGACCGGCAGCATGATGTTCTGCGCCGCCTTACCGGCCACCGCCTCGGTGGTCTCATAGGTCAGGTTGATGCCCAGCATGGCGGGGCCAACCTCCGCGTCCTGCTTGGCCATGATCTTGTATTTCAGGATCGTCGTACCGCCCGGCTTGATGGAATCGGCATAGGCGGTATCCGTGCCGCCTACGCACAGCGTCAGGCCGGGGGAATTGGTGAATACCAGGCTGGAGATGATCTTCTTGGCCGTGTCATATTTGGAGTTGTTGATCAGGGTCAGGCGCAGCTCCGTCTCCTCGCCTGCCATCAGGCCGGACACCTCGGTATCGTCCACATACAGCTTATAGCTCTGCACCATCACCGACATAGCGGAGGCGTCATAGCCATCGATCACGGTAAACTGCGTGGAGAAGGAGCCCTCCGCAGGGGCGCTGTTCTCGAAATAGTTGGCCTTGAATTTAATGGACTTGTTGCCGGAGGTGGCAAAGGGCGACACCGTGAAGGTGTAGTCCAGATACTTCACCTCGCCGCTTGGCCAGTAGTCAAAATATTTGCCCAAATTGGTGGAATCGATCACGAAGGGGAACTCGTCCAGCGCGGCGGACACCACGGGATAGACCGTCACGCTGGTCAGGGTACCGCCTACATTGATCACGGGGATCCGCATGGAGATAGTCTGATTGGGTGTGCCGGTAGGCACGGTGTAGGAGCCGCCCGCATTGGTACCCGCCACCTGAAGGCTGCCGAAGGAGGTGGTGACGCCGGACATATTGCCGTTGTCGGTAACGGTCACATAGGCACTGACCTTGAAGGTCACGTCCTCGGTGATGGTGGTGCCGTTCACGGCGTCCTCCCGCCATACGGTGGCGTTGATCTTAAAGGGAACAGCGTAGCGTCCCTTACTGGCAAACTCGCTGACCTTGAACTCGAACCACACCTCCGCCGTGGAGTTGTAGGACATATCCTTTAAGTGCTGCACATCGCTGGCATAGATCAGCTCAAAGGGCCAGTTGGACACGCTGGCGTCGGTAGGCACATCGGGATAGATGTTGATGTTGCGCAGCATGTATTTCTCGCTGGGCAGATACTCCTTGTTCACCGCCAGCGGCAGCACGATCTTCACCACCTGACCGGGAACGCCTTTGGGGGACTGTGCGCCGGTATCCATCAGGATCAAGGCGTTGGCGTCGCTGGGGATGACCTTGATATCCGTGTTGGGCTTTTCGTCTGTAACCGAGACCCCGCTGACGCCGGCATCCTCTCCGTTTTCGTAAGACGTGTAAGCCTCAATGGTGCTGTCATCTATCACATCCTCTGTGACTTCTTCCGCCATAGCGACGGCGGGCAGCAGGGATACTGTCATCAATACGCAGATCAACAGGGCCAGTACCCGTTTTACCGTTTCTCTTTTCACTGTGCGTTCTCCTCTCCGGTGTGGTGATTTTCTATCTCTATCTTTCCGTCACTGAAATAGACGGTACGATCCGTGTAACACTGCATCTGCGGGTCATGGGAGCTGAGGATGAAGGTTGTGTTCCTCTCCCGGAAGATCTCACACAGCAGCTCCATGACCTCCTGGCCGGTACGGCTGTCCAGGTTGCCGGTAGGCTCGTCCGCCAGCACGATGGAGGGCTCCGTAATAATGGCCCGTGCGATACTGACGCGCTGCTGCTGACCGCCTGATAACTCCGCAGGCCGGTGATCTACGTGTCCGCGCAGTCCCACGCGGCTCAAGGCCTGCCACGCCAGCCAATTCCGTTCATCCTCCGGTACGCCTCGGATGGCCAGTGGCAGGGCCACATTCTCCAGTGCCGTATACTGGGGCAAATTATTGTAGTTCTGAAAGACGAAGCCGATATAGCGGCGGCGGAACCTTGTCCGCTGCTCCTCGTCCATAGCCTCCAAATGATGCTTGCCTCGGACGATGATCTCCCCCTCCGTGGGCGGCTCAAGACCTGCCAGCATATTCAGCATGGTGGACTTACCGGAGCCGCTTCGGCCTGCGACACAGACAAATTCGCCTTGCAGCACGGACATGTCCACGCCGTCCAGCGCACGGACAGTGTTGCCGCCGACGGTGTAGTGCTTCTTCAGCCCCACCGTCCTGATGATGGTTTTTCGTTCACTCATAGTTCTCTCTCGCTATCTCAAATGTGGAGGGCGGCAGCATATAGTTCCGCTCCTCCGCCGTCAGGCCGAATTTGATCTTGATGCGCTCCAGCTTCCGTACCCACGGGTCGCCCAGCGCCCACAGCACCAGGAACGTACACAGCCCGTGGCAGAAGTCGAAGAAAAAGCTGGATAGATAGGCCGCGCCTATCGTCTGCCAGGTAAGGGGGCTGACGTAGCCGATGATGAAATACAGGTTCATGATCCAGCCGTACAAAAAGCCGGACAGGAAACCGTAAAGGCACAGCCGCAGGGGGGCGTGGTCGGTAAGCTGCCGCACAAAATGCAGCAAATCGCCCCGGTTGGTATTCTCCGGGCACAGCCTGTCCCACCATTGCGCCGCAAAGTGATGGCGGCCTCTGCCTTTGAATACACTTGCATTTTGCAGGATACCCGCCAGAAAGCCCACCAGCCCCCATGTGAACATCTGCCACGGCGTCCACGGCCCCTGTCCGAAAATGAAGTTGCTGACAAAGGCGGTCAGCGCGCCGGTAAGAAAGCCCGCCTCCGGCCCGAAGGCCACCGCCGTAATGATAATGATGGCGGAGCAGGGCTTGAAGTTGGGCAGCGGGATGATCTCAAACACGGTGCGACCTACCACGGCAATGGCCGCCATCACCGCAATCGGCACCAGCTCGCGAGCCTGGGGCTTCTTCTTATCAAATACCAGTATGAAGGGAATCGCGGAGGCCAGCAGGAACAAAAGCCCCAGCAGAATATCCGAGTTGAGGATAACGTAATCCCAGAAGGTGCGGGAACCCACCGGATTGACCGCGGGGCGATGGCTGTGGTAATAGCCGAAGGCCACCATCAGGGCGGGCAGTACCAGAAGGATCACCCACGCGGCGGCTCTGGTGCGTTTGCTGACAAAGAGCTTCGACACGACGCGATCACCTCCTCGCAGGTAATGTCCATGGGGAAATGCTCTGCCGCGATACGGTTGGCGTCGGTGGTATAGAACCGGTTTCCGGCAAAGAAGTCGTGGGGCTCTCCCTCGGAGAGCAGCAGCCCGTCAAACATCAGGGCGCAGCCTGTGGCGTACCGGGCGGCGAACTCTACATCGTGGGTCACCACCAGAATAGACGCGCCCTCCCGGCACAGCGCCAGCAGCAGCTGCGCCAGCTCCGCCTTTGCATAGGCGTCCAGCCCCTTGGTGGGCTCGTCCAGCAGCAGCACCGTGGCCTCCCGCAGCAGCAGCTTGCCCACCGCCAGACGCTGGGTCTCACCGCCGGACAGGTCGTAGGGATGCCGCGATAGCAGCGGCGTCAGCTCCAGCCTCTCCGCCATCTGCATGGCCTTAGCCTGATCCTGACCGGCGCTGTCCAGCAGCTCCTTTTCCACCGTATCGGCCACGAACAGGGAGCGTGCGTTCTGGGGCAGCATACAGAGCCGCTGTCCCTTCGATAGCTTCACCTTGCCACGATAGGGCTTCTTGAAGGTTGCCAGCGTTTGCAGCAGCGTGGTCTTGCCCGCGCCGTTGCCGCCCAGCAGGCACAGCAGTTCGCCCTGATGAAGCGTTACGTCTGTGCCCCGCAGGACGTCCTTGCCCTTTTCGGTATAGCGGAACCAAAGCTCCTTGCCCTCTAAAACGGCGGGGTGCTTTGCTTCTTTCTCAGGTTTCGCGGTTTCAGGCGCGGAAGCCTCCGCCGTGATGGGCAGCAGCCGCTCCAAGCGGCGGCGGCCGTCCCGTACCGTCAGGGGCAGATCCTCCGTTTGCTCCAATTCACTGAAAATACGGACGGCGGCGGGAAGTCCGAAATAGATGCGGCTTTTCTCTGCGCTGCCGGACAGCTGCCGCGCGATCTCAGCCGGCGCGCCGTCTGACAGGATACGGCCCCGATCCATAGTCACCACACGGTCGGCGGCGGGGAATACCTCGTCCAGCCGATGCTCCGTCAAAAGGATGGCTACGCCCAGCTCGCGGTTGATCCGCTGGACGGTAGAAAGCAGATTGCGGGCCGCCAGCGGATCCAGCATGGAGGTAGGTTCGTCCAAAATCAGCAGCTTCGGCCCCATTGCCAGCGCCGAGGCCAGATTCATCAGCTGCTTCTGCCCGCCGGATAGCTCCGTGGTCTTGGCGCGGAACCACGGCTCCATGCCGAAGAAGGCAGCCATCTCCGCCACGCGGCGGCGGATCACCGGCACACTCAGTGCCATGTTCTCAAGGCCGAAGGCCAGCTCGTGCCATACGAAATCGGTGACGATCTGGTTGTCCGGGTTCTGCTGCACGAAGCTGATCTCCGCCGCGGCGGTCAGCTCCGGCAGCCGGGAAATGGGCGCGTCCTTATAAAAGGTCTCGCCGGCCCTTGCCCCCACAGGCAGCAGGCCGGGCTTGGCGTGGCGCAGCAGCGTGGTCTTGCCGCAGCCGGAGGGGCCGCACAGCACCACATACTCCCCCTTATGTATCTCCAACGAGACGTCGTCCAGTGCCCGCGTGTCAGCCAGCGGGTAGGAGAAGCTCAGGTGTTCAAACCGTAAGAGCGCCATCTGATGGCCTCCTTTGTTTCAAGAATACCGGGCAGGAACATCAGCACGGCGTAAAAGACAAACATGGTATAGCTGGCGCTGCCCAGCAGCACCGGCGTCATGGCGGGATAGAACTCCATATACCCGTGACCGAAGGCGCGGGCGGTGATGCAGACGCCTGCCACTGCCAGAATGAGGCCCAGCGTCCGAGCGTCCCGGCCATCGAAGCGGAACAGGTGGAAGGTGGTGCGCCGCTTGGCACCATAGCCCCGGGCTTTCATAGAGTCCGCCGTCTCCACCGCCGCCTCCATGCTCATGGTCAGCAGCACCGACAGGTTCCGCAGGGCACTGCCCAGCCTTTGCAGTAGCCGCGTGCCCTCCTCCTGCAACATGGCCTGAGACTGACGGATCTCACGGCGATTCTGCTGAAGCTGTGGGATGAACCGCAGCGTCATGGTGATCAGCAGCGACGTACCGGGAAAGGGCTTGCCGAACAGGTACAGGAACTTATCGGAGGTCATGACCTCCTGATAGCAGGTAAACCACATAATGACCGCGCACAGGGAGCAGCCGGACACCAGACCGTAGCACACGGCTTCCAGCGTGTACCACAGGTGATTGATGGTAAAGAGCATGGTCACGCCACGGTGGTTAAATAGGGGGTTGGCGAGGGCGATCAGCAAAAACATAGGCCCCACAAACCGCATGGTGTGGCCGTAGGCCCTCCAGCCTCGCAGCCGGATGGAAAACCAACTGGCACCCAGAAACGACAGCACCACCGTGACCGGGTGCATACACCCCAGAGTCAGGCCCAGCACCAGCACGAAGTACGCCATACTGACCGCCGGATGCAGGTTTCCGAAGAAACGCATCCGGGTATCAGTCATGGTTATCCTTCCAATCCTGAGCACCTTCCCACCAACTGCTATCCAGATCAAGACCAAGATCGCAGGTGTAGTTCCACTCAATGACCTCGCCGGGCTTGACGTAGTACACGCCGCAGCCGTAGTTGGGATACCAGTCGTTGACGCAGTACATCCAGCCGCTCCAGCGGCCGCCGTCGAATTCATAGAGGTTGTTGATGCCATCCACATAGCAGCCACTGGAGGTACCGCCCCGGTAGGACATGTGGATCTTGTACTTTTCACACACAAAGGCGAGGACGTCGAAAACCGTGTCACCTTCCTCAATCTCCACCGTGGTCACCGGCAGGATCACGCCGGAGGCCGGGACGATGCCCGCCCACTTGCTCTCCAGATGCATACCGTTATTCACCGCCGTATCGCAGCGAATGGTAATGGTGACGGCGTTTTTCTTGCTTTCGGGCTTCTGCTCGGGGGTAGGCGCGGGGGTGTTGCTGTCCTCGCCCTTCTGGTCGTCCTTTTTATTGTCGTCCTTTTTGCCGCCGGAATTGGACGGCTTATTGGCGGTATCCTCCTCCGGGGTGGTAGAGGGCGTCTGGTCTGTCTTATTGCCCTTGTTGCCCTGCGGCGCATCTCCGGAGCCCTGAGCATAGAAATCCGCCACGCTGTCAGGCTTGCTGGGCGTGGTGGGGGTCGTGTCCTTCTTGCCGAAGCTGAAGGCCTCCGTAAACCAGGAATACCACGGCTTTTCCTCTTCGGGTTGGTCGGTATCCTCTCCCACATAGTCCAGATCCAATTCGCCGCTATTGCCGGCAGTGCCGGTCTGGGCGCAGGCGCACAGGCTCGACAGCATCATAATTGCCAGCAGGAACGCGATGATATATCTCAGATTCTTTTTCATGTCAATTCTCCTTCAGCCGTTAGGGCTGTTGATTTTGAGGATGCGGGAGGGGCCGGCAAACCCCTCCCGCTATGGAAAAGACAACGGCATTTGCCGTCTCGACTTGCCTTTTGCGGATTTGAGGATGGGGGACGGGGCGGCTTAAACCCCGTCCCCCTATGGAAAGCTGACAGTCTCCGTTCAGACTGTCTCGGCTTGACTGGGGTTAATTACTGCGGATATTGTATCAAGTGCGGCTTCAGCGGAGGACTCTGCCAAGGTGAGAGCCTTTGCTTCAGCCTCTGCCTTCTTCTTCGCCGCCCATTCAGCCTTAGCAGCCCGCTCCGCACGCTTTTTGGCGGCTTGTTCCCGTTTTCGCTGCTCGGATTGCTCCATCTTGCGCTGCCGCTTCTGCCTTCGCTCCTCCCGGAACAAGGGTTCCTGCTTCACCTTTTCCGCCTTATAGCGAGCGGTGTCGCGCAACTTGCGCATGGAACGAGGCTGCGGCAGCCTTGCCGCAGCCATCGCGGCTGCCCAGCTGCCAAAACGCTGCTCAATAAACGTACCGCCATCCACTTCGCTGGGGGATGGGCTGTGACCCAGCGAGATGGCACACCGGCTCAGATACCGCGCCAGCTGCGGCAGCGGCGTATCTGCGTTTCGCTCGGCAAATGCTTCGTCACGCGCTTCCAGCGCTGCTACAGCCCTTTTGACTATTTGGTTTTGTGCCCACGCCTGAAAATCAATGGGACGTCCGCCGCGTTGAGACATAGTAACACTCCTCCTTATTACGAAAAAATGCCGGACAAACCCCTTCTCAGGGGATGACCAGCGACATTTTGGCAAGAAAAAACGCTGACAAAATCCGTCAGCGCACACTCCTGCCCTCGTCACAGCGAGAGAGCGCCACTGTGTACCAAAGATCCTTGACCGTGCAATTCTCCTGCCCTCGCGCCTCAAGGCTTTCGCCTTTCGTACATGATCTACCTTCTCAGAAGCTTCCTCCCAATGGCGGTATTACCCAACAGCTTTCGCCGCTTCGACCATTTCCTTGCGCTCACAGTGCCGTCCGCAGAGGGTTTCTAACCCAAATTCCTTTTAGGCTGCTGCCTGATCTTTTGCATATAAAAAGATCTTTACGACCAACACAGCCACACGGTGTCACCGGATCATATTTACTTGTCTGTTGCAAATGAATGATGCTGCTGCGGTTTGTGCATACTGCAAAGTGTCAGCACACGCTCTGGGTATTTCGTAAATCATATACAATTTACGACCCCTGCGTCTGCGCGTCCTTGCAGCGCATCGCTTTGCGGCATCTCTGACGGAATTTTTGACGGAATTAAACTGCCCCACGTACTTTCAATCGGGAGAAAGCATATACTCTGCACCGCCTGCTTTTTATGTGCCAGAGAAGAATGGATATACGTCTGCAATGTCGTCCGAACATCAGAGTGGCCCAAAAGCTCACTGAGGCTCTTGATGTCCACACCATTCTCCATGCACCTTGTCGCGTAGGTATGTCGGAGGGCGTGAAAATTCCGATAGCGGATACCGCAGCGTTCCAGCAGCTTCCGGTATCGGTATTGCAGTGTGCGCGGTTCCATCGGCGTGTCCGTGTTGGTCAGCAGATAATTGTCTCTCTGAATGCTCTGGGTGGTCGCTTTCAGCAATTCCAGCATATCATTGGGAATGGCTACAAGACGCACAGAACTGCCGCTTTTCGGGGATTGCACCACCAGATGTGTCCCGGAAGCATCGCGTACACGGGCAGCCGAGCGCTCAATTCGCAGAAAGCCGGAGCGGTAGTCAATGTCGCTTTTGCGCAGAGCGCAGATCTCACCAAGTCGCAGCCCCGTGTTCAGCACCAGAAGGATACACAGCCCTGTGATGTCCGGGGCCTCCAGGATCTTCTGCGCCAGCAGGGCTATCTCGTGATCGGAAAATACTTCAATCTTTTTGCCGCGATATGCGGGCAGCTCCACATCCCGGCCGGGGCAATCACAATGACATTTCTTTTTCACCACTTTGAAAATTGTCTTTAGCAGCACACCAATATCCCTTGTGCTCTTGCATGACAAACCTCTATCTTGCAGCCGCGAAAAAAATACAGAAAGTTTTTCCGCCGTCAGATTATGCAGCAAGAGCGTTCCCAGTTCAGGGACGATATAGTGCTGTATCATATACTCGTAACGCCCAATCGTTGAGGCCTTCAGTGCGCCGCGGCGCTCGGACAGGAAGAATTCTGCTGCCTGACATACCGACATTTCACCTGTCAACATAGGCTTCTGTGGCAGCGCATCTTCCATCCTTCGCCGCTTCTCACGGCAGGCGGCATAGCTCTTGGCATAAACATACCCATATTCCGCCTTGCCGGCAGGTGTCCGGCCGCGAATATAGCGGCCCTCCCACCGGCCATCCTTCCGCTTGTAAATGTTCTCTCCGCGACGTGGCATAGTAATCTTCCCTTCTTTCTGACGGTGTTTGTGACGGCAATAAACAAGATGCCGTGGTATCCTTTCTTTTGAACTTCCAGATGATGGAAACAATATAAAGCAATTTGAATCGCAATTCAGATAGTTCTTGCTTTTTCACAATTTTCCTGCATTTTTTGTTGACTTTTTTGGTAAGTCAATGTATAGTAAAAGATGGAATTGCGGTAACTTTTCTGTCGTAAATTGTATATGATTTACGAAAAAATGAACTATTCCTCATGCAGCCGTAGGCACAGATGCCTACGGCTTTTTGTTTTGCAGGCAAGGCGCGATCCGGCTTGCTGCGTCGTGAACAGGGGCTAATCATCCTGTTATCAAGACCGTCTGGGATAGAACCGCTCGCCGACCCACTCTGCGGTCAGCTCTTTCGGATGCAAGACCAGCGTGGGCGTATGGCTTTCCACAGCAAAAGCAAAGGCCCTGTTTTCCCCACTGTCCGTTGCTGACATATCCGCATCATGGACATATAGTACCACATCGGCAAGGTCGATGATCTTCCTATAGGCTTGCAGCTGTGCATCCGGCGTACCCACGGGACACACGACCGAAATATGGGTGCATTTTTCCAGCATAGTAAAGTAGCGTTCCCGCAGATACGGTGCCCATTTGGTAGCCTGTTCCTCATGTGGTATATAGCAGAAAAGCATCAGGTCTGGGTCGGTGGTTTCCCGCAGACCGTTGACGATCTCGGCTGCGTAAAGACCTACGCCGCAGTCGCAGGCGGTCAGAAACTGTGTCACACCGCGCTGGCGCAGCGCCATAACCTGCTGCGCCAGTTCGATTTTCATTTTCCGGCAGCCACTATCTTCTTCATCAAACCCCCATGGAAAGCGCATGGGTGCTTGCCCTATGACCGCACAGCGGTATATGTGACGGCTTTCTCCCATAAACATCACGCCTTCAACCGAAGCATTGTCGTAATAAATAATACGACAATAATTATTAAAATGCAACGATTTTTCAAAGTATAATAAACGAAAAATCTTAGGTGGTGAAGTTGTGACAGATATTCTGGAAATCATCAAACGAAATCGTGAGGCACGGGGATGGTCGGAATATCAGCTTGCTGAACGCTCTGGCCTGCCACAGTCTACCATCTCCTCGTGGTATAAAAAATCTATGACGCCATCGTTTGCATCGCTTGAGAAGATCTGCGATGCTTTCGGTGTTACATTGTCGCAATTCTTTGCGCAGGACGACATTCGTGTGGCTCTGACTCCCGCGCAGCGTGAGATGTTGGATAAATGGAATTGCCTGACATCAGTGCAGCAAGCAGCTTTGGCAGCCCTCATGGATACGATGATATGAATGGATAAGCCGGTTCTCGCGGCGAAGAAGCGTTTTCCACCTGTACGCCCCGGCAGCTTTCCGCTACAATGACCTTGTACTTGAGGTCATTAGGCATTGAGGACGGAGCAGCGCAGGCACGGGATGGGCGATCATGTCCAGCGGAGATATCAGCGTGGACATGACCCCGACAAAATCTTGAAGGGGCGAAACGCAAATAAACCGAAAAAAAGATGAAGGGTGTATCAGCTGGTACATCCTTCATCTTTTTCGCTATTCTTCTTTTGCTAATGTTTGCGTATGCAGGAACGCATCCATCAGCATTTTCCCATCCTCGCGGTCACTCCACCAGTACGGCCGCAGAAACAACAGAGCATTCTCCAGCCAAACATAATCGTCCCTGGTCAGTGTATGACTTTGAAGCCCTGCGCTGATCCTGATATACGATTCTCTTACTTTGGCACTGGCATGGTCACGGACAAGATAGCCGTTGAGAAAGCCGGTGATGACAGATATTTCCTCATCCGTATAAAACATGGCGTCCCTCCTGAATTCAATCACACAGGGCAAAGTATAGCATATTTTCTTTGCATCCACAAGCAGTCTTGTACAAACCGGGCTTCCTCTGTGTCAAGGCCGCCTTGAAAAGTGCCGACCTACCGACTTTGTGGCAGTTTTGTGACACTTTCCCCGCACTTTTGCGGGGGAAGTTATAGGCTTCCTCTGATATGATACGGACAAGGTTGATACACGACCTGAATACTTCAAAGAAGGAGCGTAACATACCATGAAAAAGAAAACAGTTTGGAGCCTTTTACTGGCACTGGCAATGACGGTTACGGCCATCGGAGCATCGACTGCGGCATTTGCCGCTGCGCCCAATCAGGCAGAGCCGCAGACCCTCATCGCTACCGAAAACGAGGATGCCATTTGGGATCAGATCGAGGCACTGGAGGAAAAAAGCGATGCCGTATTCCAGAGAAATGAAGCACTGTGGGACAAGGTGGACGAGGCCTGCAATGCCCTGCCTGATGACTACGATTTCGAGAACTTTGACGAGGCAGCGTTCATCCGCAACATGACTACGCTGACGGAGGTGGAGAAGGAAACCCTTCTGAATGACATCAAGGAGCTGAACGAGCTGGATGCCCAGATGGAGAAGCTGTATGGGCAGCTGCCCGCCTGCGACAATATGCCGCTTTACGAGAAGGCACTGGAAAAGGCCGATCCCAAGGTGCTGGACGAGATCGACACCCTGGAGCAGGAGTATGACCGCGTCTGCGAAAAGCACGCCGACCTGTGGGACAAGGTAGATGAAGCGTACTTTGATCTGCCGGACGACTACGACTTCGACAACTACGATGAGGCCGCCTTCATCCGCAGCCTGAGCTTCCTGACCGACGCGGAAAAGGACGCGCTGATCGCCGACTACAACCGTCTGGTAGAGCTTGATAACCAGTTGTGCAAGCTGTACGATACCATTTGGGGCGATACCGGCTGCGAAAGCGGCATCTGCCCCTTTTGACGGCAAAGAGTTTTTCTGATATGATGAACTAAATACGACGCCGATGCTGCGCCTGTGCGCAGCATTTGGTGCTGCTTTCTAGGAGGTCACCATGGGACATTCCATCTATTTGGCGGACGATGAAAAGAGCATCCGGGAACTGCTCCATAGCTTTTTGGCAAGTGACGGATATACCGTGCGCTCCTTTGAAAGTGGTGACGCACTGCTGGAGGCATTCCGTCAGGAGCCTGCGGAGCTGGTCATACTGGACATTATGATGCCCGGCACGGACGGCCTTACCGTGTGCCGGGAGCTTCGCTCTGTTTCCGATATTCCCATTATCCTGCTTACGGCCAAGGACAGCGAGCTGGACTACGTCATGGGCATCAGCCAGGGCAGTGACGATTACCTCACCAAGCCCTTTCGCCCCACCATACTGCTCATGAAGGTGAAGGCGCTGCTGCGCCGTGTGGAGATGGACCGAGGAAAAACAGCGGCGGAGGAGGATGAGCTGCATTACGTGGATATCCGCTATTCCGCTACGGAAAACGCCGTCTTTTGCGGAAGCACGATCGTGGCGCTGACCCAGACCGAGCTGCGGCTGCTCAGCTATATGATGAAGCAGCCGGAAAAGGCCTATTCCCGCGAGGAACTGCTCAGCGCGGTGTGGGGCTTTGACTCGGAGGTAGAGACCCGCGTGACCGACGAAACGCTGCGCCGTATCCGAAAAAAGCTGCTGCAAGCGGGCAGCACCGTCAGCGTAAGCACCATCTGGGGCTTTGGTTATAAGCTGAAGGGGGCAGAGCGCACATGAAAAACATCAAGCTGCGGATCGTGTACCTGATCCTTTGCTCGGCTCTGCTGCTCTTTGCACTGTTCATGCTGGCGGTGAACCTCATCATACCCGCACACTTTGTGCGTGAGGCAAAAAAGGCGCTCATCAGCGAGGCACAGTACCAGAACCGCACCATCCCCTATACCGACGATGGATCCTTTTTTGACGATGAATGGAATGACACGGAGGAGCACTTCCTTACGCCAAGCATCGTATTTTTAGATCTGGATAATGCCAATCAATCAAGCGGTTGGAACAGGGACGCATATCGTCTGGAGAAAAAACTGCTGGAATACTGCAAGGGGCGGGATCTATCGCTCAACCAATGCTATACCTTCAAAACGGACAGGCATCACCTGATCTTCATGTCCGTGCAGGAGGAGCAGGACGATTGGGAAAAGCCGTACGCCTATATCATGTACATAGACATCGGGCCCATCACCCGCTATATCGTGACGCTGAACTGGGCGTTCTTTGCGGTGCTGCTGGCGATCTCCTCCGTCATGTGCCTGCT
>ENA-OPDG01000293-OPDG01000293.1-human-gut-metagenome-genome-assembly--contig:-NODE-293-length-48574-cov-3.480348_pt1 | contig 48574 bp, 45 predicted proteins | sample MGYA00241259_ERZ501498 | MGnify/ENA primary metagenome ERZ501498 (study PRJEB25962, sample SAMEA2042582) | human gut metagenome | biome: human gut; feature: human-associated habitat; material: faeces... | reverse complement strand
TTCCGGCATCTTGTCGTTGATCATCATCGAGCTTTCAATCATCGAGGTATGAAAGCCGTACTCTCTGGCTTTCCAGGAGAGGTAATATGGGTCCAGCGGGATGCAGTGTCCGCCCAGACCCGGACCTGGGTAAAACGGCTGGAAGCCGTATGGTTTGGTTTTGGCTGCGTCCACAACCTCCCACATGCTGATGCCCATTTCGTTGCACAGCATGGTCAGCTCGTTGACCAGACCGATGTTGATGTTGCGGTAGGTGTTTTCCAGAATCTTCTCCATCTCGGCAACTGCCGGGCTGGAAACCTCATAGACCTCGCCCTCCAGCACTGCGCGGTACATCGCTGCGATGACCTCGGTTGCATCCTTGCCGATGGCGCCGACGACCTTTGGAGTATTTTTGGTTTTATAAATCAGGTTTCCCGGATCGACACGCTCAGGAGAGAAGCCCAGGTAGAAGTCCTCTCCGCACTTTAAGCCGGAGCCTTCCTCCAGGATTGGTTTGATCAGCTCTTCGGTGGTACCCGGGTAGGTGGTGGATTCCAGAACGACCATCGTTCCCTTCTTCAGGTACTTGGAAACCGCCTCGGTGGAGGAGCGCACATAGCTGATGTCCGGCTGCTGGTGCTCGTCGAGCGGGGTCGGAACACAGATGGCAACAAAATCCACATCTTTTACAAAGCTGTAATATTTTTTTGGGATGCCTGCTTCCGGCACAATTTTTGCCGCAATTTCTTTGGATTTCGGCCCCTGAAGTGCCAGCTGGGCAACGGAATCGGAAATATCTTCAAAAGAAGCGCTGCCAAAAAGATGCGCCTTTACCCATTCGGCATCCTTATGGCGGTTAGCGGCGTTAACAACCAAAAGATATTCTTCGCCGTTTACTTTATAAATCAGAACGTCGTCAACAATGCCGCCGCGCTCGTTGCACATCGGGCTGTAACGTACCTGCCCGTCATACATGTTTTCAAAATCGTTGCAGAACAAATTCTGCACGTTGTTAAGCGCATCAGCGCCTTTAATTAAAAATTCGCCCATGTGCGATACGTCAAAAAGCCCGCAGGCAGTGCGTACTGCCATATGTTCCTTAATAACGCCCGTATACTGCACCGGCAGGAGATACCCTGCAAAAGGCACAATTTTACCACCGGCCGCAACATGGCAATCATAAAGAGGTGTTTTCAGTTCCATCAAAACAATGCTCCTTTATAACTAATAATCCGGTAGTTATCCGGTATATAGTTCCATTATATACTATTAGTATACGCTATTCAACCGAAGTTTCGGCTTTTAATGCAATAAATATTCCGGGCATGAAAAAAGCAAAAGCCATAAAAGGCTCCTGCGATAAATTCAGTTTATTATTGCAATATTAATTCAAAAAAAGTATAATAGGGATAAATAAGGTATAAAAAAATTCCCGGAGTGATATAATGAAACAACTTCACTTAAGACTTGATGATGAACTTTACGAAAAACTTAATTTATTTTCCGAAGACAAAAATGAATCTGTTCAGAATTGCGTACGAGAAGCTATTGCATTATATGTTACTGACGCAAGAAAAAAATTAAACAGACACGCATATAATAAATTTACATTTATTGATTTATTTGCAGGTATCGGTGGTATGCGGATTGGTTTCGAAAAGGCCGGAGGAAAATGTGTTTATTCAAACGAATGGAATAAATACTGTCAGCAAACATATTTTGCAAATTTTGGCGAACAGCCTGACGGGGATATAACTCAGGCGGATGAAAATCTTATACCAGACCACGATATTCTTGTAGCAGGGTTTCCATGTCAGCCTTTTTCCATCGCCGGCGTATCAAAAAAACGCAGTCTGGGCCGTGCTACCGGATTTGAAGATAAGACACAGGGCACCCTTTTTTTTGATGTTTGCAGAATTTTAAAAGCAAAAAGACCAAAAGCCTTCCTGCTTGAAAATGTAAAAAATCTGCGCAGCCATGACAAAGGAAGAACTTTTAAAATAATACTGGAATCACTCGATGAACTCGGTTACAAAGTTTTTTCAGATGTAATAGATGGTCAGAATTATGTGCCACAACACCGTGAAAGAATTTTAATAGCCGGATTCGACACAGAAAGGTACGGGTCAGATATTAACTTTGAATTTAATGTACATCCGGTTACTCCGCCTCCTGTAATGAAAGATATTCTGGAAAAAGAAGTCGGAAGTAAATACACACTTTCTGATAAATTATGGCTGTATCTTCAAAATTATGCCTTAAAACATAAGGCCGCAGGAAATGGTTTTGGTTATGGTATTGCACAGTTAAACGGAATTTCTCGAACCCTCAGTGCCAGATATTATAAAGACGGCTCGGAAATTTTAATTGAGCAGCCCGGCAAAAATCCTCGTCGTCTGACGCCGCGTGAGTGTGCAAGACTTCAGGGATTTCCGGAAAGCTTCAAAATACCTGTTTCAGATACACAGGCATACAGACAGTTTGGAAATTCTGTTGTAGTCCCGTTAATAGAAGATATAGCAAAAGAAATAGCAGATAAATTATCAGAACTGAATTTGGTGCAAAATACCTTTAAGAAGAAGGTGATTTAATTGTTAACAGAATATGCACGGATGGCAATCAACTCAGTTTTATGCGGACAACAGGCGTTTTGCAAATTTCTGAGTGCAAACGATACAGGAAAAACCGGTGGTCATCAGGCAGGCATTTATATTTCCAAACCTTCTGTTCCTGTACTCTTCAATGAAGCCGGAATTAAAGGAGAAAATAAGGACAAATGGGTAAAAATAAAATGGCAAAATTCTTTTGAAACCGATTCGCGGTTTATTTATTACGGAAAAGGAACAAGAAATGAATACAGAATAACGAATTTCGGAAGAAATTTTCCATTTTTAAATTCAGAATATACCGGAGCTTTATTTGTTCTTGTAAAACAGGATGAAAACGAATACACTGCTTTCATATTAAATACAGATGCCGATATAGAAGAGTTTATGGACGCTCTCGGTATTAGTCCTGCTGATACAAACAATCTGATAAAAAAAGAACTGGTACCTCTGTCTACTTCCGAATCAATTGAGATTCAAAAATTTATTGCCGGTTTGTCAGCAGATTTTCCAGTATCAGAAATTATGTCCTCAGCTGCTCAAAAAATAGAAAACAGTGTTTATAATCATATTGAATACATACAAAAACAACCTGATACAAAGATACTAAACTGGATAAACATGGAATATAAAATTTTCAAGGCACTGGAAGAAAACCGTTACAGCCAGTTTTTAACAAACGGTTTTTCTTCAATTGAAGATTTTATAAAAACCGCAAACATAGTTCTTAACAGAAGAAAAAGCAGAGCCGGTAAAAGTCTTGAACATCATCTTTCTGCAATATTTGATGGAAATTCTTTAAGCTATACTGCGCAGGCCGTAACTGAGGGAAATAAAAAGCCTGATTTCATTTTTCCATCTGTAAAAGCTTATCACGATAAAAATTTCCCTGCTGAAAAACTTTTATCTCTGGCTGCCAAAACAACCTGTAAAGACAGATGGAGACAGGTCATAAACGAAGCAGACAGATTAAGAAACCGTCCCAAATATTTATGCACTTTGCAACAAGGAATTTCAGCAGCACAAATGGATGAAATGCAAGCAGAAAATGTTATTCTTGTCGTACCAGCAGAGTATATAAAATCATACCCCGCTGACCGGCAGCACAGAATATGGTCATTACAAAAATTTATCAATTATGTCAAATGTGTGGAAGAACTATAAAATGGATATACTAACCCCTGAACAAAGACATAAAAATATGTCTGCCATACGATCCAAAAATACATTCCCAGAAATTTTTTTAAGAAAACAGCTTTTTGCACTTGGCTACAGATACCGTATAAATGCTAAAAATATTACAGGACATCCAGATTTATATTTTCGCAAATACAACACAGCAATATTTGTTCACGGTTGCTTCTGGCACAGACACAAAAACTGCCGATATTCGACTTTTCCAACAACAAGGCAGGATTTTTGGAATAAAAAATTTGAAACAAACAAAAAGCGTGATAATTTTGTTAAAGAAGAATTAGGTAAGCAAAATATAAAATGTCTTATAATATGGGAATGCACTATAAAAAATATGAAAAAAGATCCTGAATTTAAAACCAGGATCCTCAAAGAAATACAAAATTTTATAAAAAATAACTCTGTTAATTTTATGGAATTGTAAAAGAGCCTGTAAAAGGCTCTTTTCATTCTTTCGGCACAATATCGCCGACGCCGTTTAAAATATGGCGCGGGCGGTAAGCAAATACCTGCATGTTTTCGCGCGTAGTTACGCCGCTGAGCACCAGCACCGTTTCCAGTCCGCTTTCCATACCGGCAACAATATCGGTGTCCATGCGGTCGCCAATCATGGCAGCTTCGTCGCTGTGCACGCCCAAAAGGCGCAGGCCGGTACGCATCATCAGCGGGTTCGGCTTGCCAACAAAGTAGGCGCTTTTGCCCGTTGCCAGTTCAATCGGTGCAACAAAGGCGCGGCAGGCCGGAATAATGCCGTTTTCCGTAGGACCGGTCAAATCGGAATTGGTGGCAACAAGTTTTGCTCCGTTTTGAATCAGCTTAACGGCTTTAATAATCATCTCGTAGTTGTAAGATTTAGGCTCGCCGATAACAACGTAATCCGGCGTGGAATCATTCATGGTAATGCCAACTTCGTACAAAGCATTCATCAAACCGGCTTCGCCCATAACGTAAGCACTGCATCCGGGCGACTGGCTGTTTAAAAAACGCGCCGTAGCCTGTGCGCTGGTGTAAAAATGGGTTTCGTCAATATCAAGCCCCATGCGCTGTAATTTCTGCTGCAAATCGCGCGGCGAACGGTCGCTGGAATTGGTTAAAAACAAAAACTTTTTATCTTCCTTGTACAGCCATTCCACAAACTCCTTAACGCCGGGCAGCAGCCTGTTGCCGTGGTAAATAACACCGTCCATATCGCATATAAAGCCTTTTTTGTTTCTGATTTCATCTAAATTTTCTATTGTAAACACTCCTTTCAGTGCCAAACTCTATTTTTATTATGCAGTAAAATCATCATAAATTCAACTGTGCGGGCAGATAAATTGCAAAGTTAACAAAAAATTTACGCCGGTTTAAAACGAATGTAAAAAATACTGTTCTTTTTGGCAAAACGGATTTATGGTATAATAAACAGGGTTTTATTTTGTTTTAAGGTGTTTACAGGAGGTTTTTATGCGCATTGTTTTTATAGACGGCATGGGCGGCGGGCTTGTTGCGCAGGTTATCAGCCAGGCAGCGGGGCGCCTTCCGGCGGATACGGAACTTATCGGGCTTGGCACCAACGCGCTGGCCACGGCGGCAATGCTTAAAGCAGGGCTTAAACGTGTGGCCACCGGCGAAAACGCGGTGTGCGTAACGGCGCAGACGGCGGATATTATCGTCGGCCCTATTGGCATTGTACTGCCAAACGCCATGCTTGGCGAAGTAACTCCGCGTATGGCGGAGGCGGTTGCTTCAAGCCGCGCGCGCAAACTGCTTTTGCCGGTATCGCAAAGCCATTTTGAATTTATCGGCGTGGAAAATAAATCCATCGGCGTACTTGTAAAAGAAGCTGCCGAAAAAATTGTGGAAATAACGTCAAACAAAAATTAAAACTTAATATGCTGCACAAAACGGTTATATGTTAAAACGAGGCTAAGCCTGACGCTTAACCTCGTTTTTTATTGCGTTTTACTTTTTATTATTTAACGCCGGTTTTTAAAAGTTCTGCCAGGGTAATGGCAAACGCCGCGGTGCGCGGTACGGCGGTTTTTAAATCTACCGATTCGTGGTCGGTATGCTCGTCGTAGTTTTCTACGCCCAAAGCGTCCAGAGTCGGAATGAATTTAGCGGTGCGGTTGCCGTCCGTTAAGCCGCCTGCCACCCATTCGTTCACTTTACCGCCGAATTCTTCGGCAACAACGCTGCTGTACACATCAATCATTTTCTGCACGGCAGGAGTTTTTTCCATCGGGCCGGTTACAATGCCGCCGGTAACTTCTACTTTAGTGCCGTCGATAACGATTTTATCTGCCAGTGCTTTAATGGCGGCGTCCAAACGCTGCTGCTCAGCCACTTCAAAGCAGCGCACGTTTACTTCGCAGTAAGCGTCTCCGGGGATAACGCTGATTTTATCGTTGGTGCTGCCGATAACGCCCACGTTAACGGTGTTGGGCGGAATGAACTGTCCGCTGTCCACAATGCCGCGCGCCTCCAGTGCTTTGGCGGTAAAATCTTCCGGTTTGCCGGGCATGGGGCTTGCCAGCTTGTGCAGCTCGGTAATGGTGTAAGCCAGCTGGTGAATGGCATTGGCGCAGCACTGCGAAGCGTTGCCGTGGTGCCCGCCTTTGCCGGTAACGGTAATTTTATATTTGGCGTTGCCTTTGCGCTGGGTTACAATGCCCCAGTTCGGGCGCGCAACATCCATAATAACGGCAAAATCTGCCTGCTGCGAAAGCTCTGCCACAATGCCTTCCGCCGTCGGGCTGCCGCCTTCTTCTTCGGCGTTGGTGTAATAAATAATTTCTTTATAATCGTCAAAGCCTGCTTCTTTTAAAGCCGCAAGGCCGTAAATAACTTCCATAACCGTTGCTTTGTCGTCGCCTACGCCCGGGCCCCAGGCAAAGCCGTTTTCGTCCACGCGGAAGGGGCGCTTGGCAGCTTCGCCGCGTTTAAACACGGTATCTACGTGCGCTACCAACAGCACCGTCTGCGTGCCCTTGCCCTTAAGGCGCGAAATTAAATGGCAGCCGCGGTCGTTGTAGCGGAACTCGGTTTCCGCACCAAGTGCCTGCATTTTGGCGGCTACAAATTTATGGGCGGCTTCCGTGCCTTCCAAATCGCCGTTGCCGCTGTCAATATTGGTCAGCGCTTCCAAATCCTTCACATAATTATCGTACTCTTTTGCCAGATAGTCTTTAATAAATTTACGCATGGCTATCCTCCTTTTATTTGCTATACTAATTAAATTCGCCGCCGCGGGCGTTAATCCTGCCGGGCAGAATTTTTTACCGGTACTTAAACCGCAGCAGCCCAAACACGTAGTTTCCGTATTTGAAAAACCGACAGCTTAATAAGTATCAACACGCAAAAGCGGCAGTAAGGCTCAAACCCTGCTGCCGTTTTGTATTTGCCGCTAAAATCAATATTTAATCCTGAAATAATCAAGATAGGCTTTATACCTGTCCTGCGCGGTAAGGCAGGTATCGGTAAAATAGCCTTTTTCCCTGCTCCATTCCTTTAAACCACGGTAATAAAACATTTTTAAATTATCTTCAATAATAAACGGAACAATATTGTATTTTAAACATTCCTTAAACATAATCAGCCTGCCTATGCGTCCATTGCCGTCCTGAAACGGATGTATTCTTTCAAATCGCACGTGAAAATACAAAATATCTTCCAGTGTTTTTGCCTTTTTGGCACTATACGCCGCCAACAACGCCTGCATTTCAGCAGCAACATCTTCCGGCAGCGCCGTTTCCATGCCGCCTACCTCATTAGGCATTTTTTTGTAGGCGCCAACGGCAAACCATTCCTGCCGCGAATCGCTGGTGCCGTTTTTTAAAATAAGGTGCAGTTCTTTTATAAATTTTTCCGTAAGCACTGCTTTGGCTTTATCAATAATCAAATCAATACAGCGGAAATGATTGGCCGTTTCAATAACATCATCTACATTAACCGCTTCGCCCGTTATACCAATAGTATTGGTTTCAAAAATATAGCGGGTCTGGTCATGCGTTAAACGGCTTCCTTCAATATGATTGGAATTATACGTCATTTCAATCTGCGTTTTATGGTAAATGCCGCCGCTGTATTTATTGGCTTTTTCGCGCTGCAAAATTTCAAGCAAGGTTTGCGGCTTTGCAGTTTTAGTGTTGACGCGCTGAGGTTTTTCCGCATCTGCGGGAATCTTCCACGTTTTACCTTTCAAAACCGCACCTTCTACTCGCCCTTTAGCACAGTAATTGCGAACGCTGCGCTCGGAAATTTTCCATTTTTTTGCCGCTTCTGCTGCCGAAAGATACTGCATTTGCCCGCCTCCCAATTCAATTAATTATATTTAAAGTATAACATATTACCGGCAAAATTTACAATTTTATTCTTCTGCATTTTAAATATTTTTTGCCGGTAAAATCCGTCTTTATTTTAACCCTGCTCGACCAGCACCTTTTAAAAGGCCTACACGCAAGGTAGTTAACAAAACCACTGACGCATAGCATACAGCCTTATACTGACGAATGCGAACGCGCAAAAATCAAGGAACTGGAATACGCCATGGACTTACAATAAAACAGCACCCGCACGCAAAAACGGCAGGCTTTTACGCCTGCCGTTTTTATATTTGTTATAACTTTTTAGTTTTCAGTCCGCAAATACGGTGTTGCGGGTTTCCCAGCGTTTAAACTGGCAATAGCCCCACGGAATGTAAATGCCGAAGGTAATGGTTGTCAGCACCATAATCAGCAGCCACTGAAAGAAAAAGCCAAAGCCCGTTCCTTCAAAGCGCAGCTGCCTGCCGTTAACGTAGGTGTTGCTGCAAATCCAGCGCTGCTGCGCGCTGTATGCCCACGGAAAGAACAAACCGCAGGTAATAACGGTCAGCACGGTTGTCCATATGCAAAGCCACAGATAACCGAAGCCGCTGCCGTCAAATTCAAAATCGCGTTTCATGTGCGCTCCTTACTGCATTTTTTCTTTCAGCAGTTTGTTAACCATGCCCGGGTTGGCTTTGCCGCGGGATTTTTTCATTACCTGGCCAACAAGGAAGCCGATGGCTTTATCTTTGCCTGCTTTGTAGTCGGCAACGGACTGCGGGTTTTCTGCCAGCACTTCGTCAACGATAGCGGCAATGGCACCTTCGTCGCTAACCTGTTCAAGGCCAAGCTCCTTAACAAGCTGTTTCGGGGTTTTGTCGCTGTTTTTCAGCATTTCGGCAAATACTTTTTTAGCAAGCTTGCTGCTCAGTACGCCGTCTTTGGTTAAAGTTACCAGTTCGCCAAGGTTTTCCGGTTTAACCGGGAACTGTTCAATGGTAATGTTTTCGGCGTTAAGATATGCGGAAACATCGCCCAGCAGCCAGTTGGATACGCCTTTGTCATCCTTGCTGTTTGCGCAGGCAGCGTCAAAATAATCTGCCATGGCTTTGGTTGCAACGATTAAGGAAGCGTCATATTTCGGCAGACCGTGTTTTTCAACAAGGCGCTGCAAACGCTGTGCCGGCAGTTCCGGCAGTTCGCCGCGTACGCGTTCAATCCATGCGTCGTCAATTTCAACAGGTACAAGGTCAGGTTCAGGGAAGTAACGGTAGTCGTGTGCTTCTTCCTTGCTGCGCATGGAAAGAGTTACGCCGTTGGCTTCGTCCCAGGTACGGGTTTCCTGCACTACATGGCCGCCGTCTTCAAGAATTGCTTTCTGGCGTTCAACTTCGTATTCAATGGCGCGTACCAGTGCGCGGAAGGAGTTAAGGTTTTTAATTTCGGCACGGGTGCCGAATTCTTTGGCGCCTTCCGGCATGATGGAAATGTTGGCGTCGCAGCGCAGGCTGCCTTCCTGCATTTTGCAGTCGCAAACGTCAATGTATTCCAAAACTGCTTTCAGCTGTTCCATATAAGCGCGTGCTTCTTCGGCGCTGCGCATATCCGGTTCGGAAACGATTTCCAGAAGCGGTACGCCGGCACGGTTGTAGTCTACGGAAGAAAAATCGGAAGTGCTGATGGTAGCACCGCTGTGGTTCAGCTTGCCTGCGTCCTCTTCCATGTGAATACGGGTAATGCCAAGGCGTTTGGGCACGCCGTCAACTTCAATGTCAATATGACCGCCGAGGCAAACCGGCTGGTCAAACTGAGAAATCTGGTAGTTTTTGGCAAGGTCGGGATAAAAGTAGTTTTTACGGTCAAATTTATTGAATTTCTGAATTTCGCAGCCCAGTGCAAGGCCCGTACGGATGGCAAATTCAACAACCTGTTTGTTCAGCACCGGCAGTGCGCCAGGCATGCCAAGGCACACGGGGCAAACATGGGTGTTAGGCGTGCTGCCGAACTCGGTGGAGCAGGAGCAGAAGGCTTTGGTTTTGGTTTTTAATTCGGCATGTACTTCAAGGCCGATAACTGTAATATAGTTTTTCATTATTTGTTACCTCCCAGCGGTGCCATTGCTTTATGGAAGTCAGTAGCCTGTTCAAAGGTGTAGGCTGCGCGCAGCACGGTTTCTTCGTCCAAAACTTTGCCGATAAGCTGCATGCCGACAGGCATACCGTCTGCAAAGCCGCACGGAATGGAAATACCCGGCAGGCCTGCCATGTTTACGGGAATAGTGGTTACGTCCAGCATGTAAATGGAAAGCGGGTCCATTTTGCCGTCAACCGGATAAGCAACAACCGGAGAAGTCGGGGTCAGCAGCACATCGCATTTTTCAAACGCTTCGTTAAAGTCGCGGCGGATAAGGGTACGTACCTGCATTGCTTTTTTGTAGTAAGCGTCGTAGTAACCACTGCTTAAAACGTAGGTGCCAAGCATAATGCGGCGGCGTACTTCAGGGCCGAAGCCTTCGGTGCGGCTCAGCCTTGTCATTTCCGGCGCGCTGGTGGCGTTGGCAGCGCGGAAGCCGTAGCGCACGCCGTCATAACGTGCCAGGTTGGCGCTTGCTTCTGCCGGAGCAATGATATAGTAAGTAATTACTGCGTATTCGGTATGCGGCAGCGAAACATCAACAATTTCAGCGCCGAGTTCTTCATATTTTTTAACGGCTTTTTCAATTTCAGCTTTAACTTTGGCATCAACGCCTTCGCCGTAGTATTCTCTCGGCAGGCCGATGCGCAGGCCTTTAACGTCGGCGCGCAGCGCTTTGGTAAAGTCGGGCACATCAACCGGCAGGGAAGTGGAATCGTGCTCGTCCTTGCCGCAGATGCAGTTCAAAACAGTGGCAGCGTCGGTAACGTCGCGGGTAATAGGCCCAATCTGGTCAAGAGAGGACGCAAACGCAACGCAGCCGTAACGGCTTACGCGGCCGTAAGTCGGTTTAATGCCAACGCAGCCGTTAAAAGAAGCCGGCTGGCGGATGGAAACGCCGGTATCGGAGCCAAGGGTCCCGATTGCTTCACCTGCGGCAATGGCAGCGGCGCTGCCGCCGGAAGAACCGCCCGGTACGCGTTCCAGGTTCCACGGATTGTAGGTTTTATGGAAGTAAGAGCTTTCGGTGGTAGAGCCCATTGCAAATTCGTCCATATTGGTTTTGCCGGTAAAAATGGCGTCATCCGCACGCAGCTTGCTGATAACGTGCGCGTCATAAATAGGCACAACATTGGCCAGCATTTTGCTGGAGCAGGTGGTTAAAAGGCCTTTGGTGCAGATATTGTCTTTAATTGCACCGGGGATGCCTGCCAGCGGAGCGATTTCTTCGCCTGCGGCAATTTTGGCATCAACTTTGGCAGCCTGTGCCAGTGCGTTTTCTTTATCTAAAGTTACATAAGCCTGCACTTTGTCTTCAACTTCGTCAATGCGGCTGTATACGTTTTCGGTAAGCTCCACGGAGCTGATTTCTTTTTTAACCAGCTTGTCATGCAGTTCGTGGGCTGTTAATTTATATAAATCCACAGTTGTTCCTCCTTCTGTTATTCGATTACGCGCGGTACTTTAAAGCCGTCGTTGTATACGGCAGGCGCGTTTTTCAGCGCGTCCTCATGGGATACGCCCGGTTTTACAACATCCTCGCGGAATGCGTTGCTTATCGGCAGTACGTACGGGGTCGGCTCAATGCCTTCCGTATCAATCTTTTCCAGAATATCGGCATAATTGAGGATTTGGTTAAACTGTTCGGTAAATTTTTCCATTTCGCTTTCCGGAATCGTTAAACGGGAAAGCCCGGCGATGTGTTCAACATCTTTTACTGTTACCTTCATTAGTACGCCTCCTAAAAAATTTATGATGAATTTTATCAATAACCTGTTTTATTATACCACACAGTACTAGTCTTGTGCAGTATTTTGGTAAGCCTTAGCTAAATAAAATTGCGTAAAATAAATGCCTAATGCCGCCAAACAGCAAAAATGCCCCCGCAAAACCTTTACGGAGGCAGATTGTTTATTCAAATGACGTTAAAAAGTTGCGCATGCAGTCCTCAACGCCGCGTTTAACGGCTTTGGCGCGGCTCGGTTCGCCGATTTTCCAAAAGTTAATGGAGCTGGACGAGCCAATGCTTTCCACATTCTGGTTAAACAAAAAGCGTTCTTCGTTTACATCGACGCATTTTAATTTCATCGTTACCACGGCACTGTAAGTTTGCGAGCCTACAATAACCATAAAGCCCGTTTCCTTTTCGCGCACGGGCAAAAGGCTTATAAACAGCACCCTGTCTGCACCGCAGGCTTTGCCAACGGCAACAAGTTCTTCAAGCGTGGGCACTTCGGCGTTTTCAAACGGATGCGCCAAAAGCGCTTTCTGCACAGCGTTATTGCCTATGATTTTGGTTACGCTTTTCTTTTTGCCGGGGTATTTGGTTTCCAGCGCTTCTTTAACGGCGTTCACAGCCATTTCGCGGCTGCGCCCTTCAAGGCCGGATACATCGACATACGGCAGCACAGCCACGGTATAAGGCTGTGTGCATTCGATAATCTCGGCATCTGTATTGGTAAAATGCGTTTCGCCGGTATCGGCAACGCCCATGTCGATAGCGTCAATGCTGCTTACTTCTTTTTCCGCGGCCAGCGCCGTGCCTGCAAAACACAAAAGCACTGCCATTACAGCCAAAAATTTGTACAGCTTTTTCATAACTTCACCGCCTTAAAACAAACTCTGTTCTTCGCCCTGCCCCGGTTTTGCTGCTTCATTTTCGGGGCTCGCGTCATTTCCGGCTTCGCCGCCGTGCTCGCCCAAAAGGCGCAGGAACTCTGCTTCGTCGATAACGGTTACGCCCAGCTGCTGCGCTTTCGTCAGCTTGCTGCCTGCTTCCGCACCGGCAACAACGTAATCCGTTTTTTTGCTTACGCTGCCCGTAACCTTCGCGCCAGCCTGCTGCGCCATGGTCTGTGCCGTTGCGCGGTCCAGCGTTGGCATGGTGCCGGTAAACACCATGGTTTTGCCGTAAAACGGATGCGCCGTGTCAAGTTCCGCCGCTTCCATTTCCATGTTAAGGCCAAGCTCTTTCAGCCGTTCAATCAAATCAATATTCACCGGCGAAGCAAAATACGTTACCACGCTTTCGGCAATTTTCGGGCCAATATCTTCAATGGCGGCAATTTCGTCCGTTTCCGCCGCCATCAGTTTTTCCATACTGCCAAAGTGCAGCGCAAGCAGCCTTGCCACCTTTGCGCCCACATGGCGGATGCCGAGCGCGAACAGCAGCCTGTCAAGGTTCTGCTTTTTGCTTTCGGCAATGGCGTTTAAAAGATTATCTGCCGATTTGTCGCCCATGCGCTCCAGCGCCGTAAGCTGCGGCTTAACCAAAAGGTACAGATCGGCAGGGTCGCTGATAAGCCCGTTATCCAAAAGCTGGTTGATAACAGCCGGGCCGCAGCCATCGATATCCATTGCCCCTTTGGAAGCAAAGTGAATCAGCCCTTCGCGCCCCAGCGCCGGGCAGTGCGGATTAGTGCAGCGTATTGCCGCCTCACCGTTCAGGCGTTCCGTTTTCCACCCGCATTCCGGGCATTCGGCGGGCATAAAAAATTCCTGTTCCGCGCCGGTGCGTTTTTCCTTCACCACATGCAGCACTTCCGGTATAATTTCGCCGGCTTTATTAATAACAACCGTGTCGCCAATGCGGATATCCTTACTGCGGATGAAGTCCTCATTATGCAGCGTTGCACGACTGATGGTGCTGCCGGAAAGTTTTACAGGGGTCAGCACTGCCGTCGGCGTCAGCACGCCCGTGCGCCCAACCTGAATGATGATGTCCTCCAGTTTTGTTTCTGCCTGTTCGGGCGGAAATTTAAAGGCAATGGCCCAGCGCGGGTCTTTGCCGGTTGCGCCTAAAATGTTTTGCTGGTACACGGCGTTAACCTTAATTACCGCGCCGTCCGTATCGTAGGCAAGGCTTTGGCGTTTGGCGGCAAAATCCTTTATTTTGGCAATCGCTTCATTGATATTTTTTACAACGGCATAGCCTTCGCTTACCTTAAAGCCGTAATCGTGCAGCATGGCAAGGCTGGCAGAATGTTTATCCTTATGCCCTGCGCCCACTCCGTAGGCAAAAAAGCTCAGCTGGCGGCTTGCCGTTACTTTCGGGTCAAGCTGGCGCAGGCTGCCCGCCGCCGCGTTGCGCGGATTGGCAAATTCGTTTTCGCCCGCTTCGCTGCGCTGCTCGTTCAGCTTCATAAAAGCGTGGCGTGGCATGTAAACTTCGCCGCGCACATCCAAAAGCTCCGGCACTTCTTCGCCTTCCTTAACGTTCAGCGTCAGCGGAATGGAACGGATAGTGCGCACATTGGCGGTTACGTTTTCGCCAACTTCGCCGTCGCCGCGGGTTGCAGCACGTACCAGGCGCCCGTTTTCGTAAATCAGGCTGCAGGCAAGGCCGTCAATTTTCGGTTCAAAAACATATTCCACCTCGCTGCCTTCGGGCAGGCCGCTTTTTACGCGCGCGTCAAACGCAGCAAGTTCTTCGTCGCTGAAGGCGTTGCCCAGAGAAAGCAGCGGCGTCATATGGCGCACTTCGGTAAACTCCGGGCTTACCTTGCCGCCAACCCTGCGCGTAGGGGAATCGGGCGGCACATCGTCAGGATATGCGCGCTCAAGCTCCTGCAAACGGCGCATTAAGGCGTCATATTCGGCGTCGGTAATCTCCGGCGCATCCAGTACATAATATAAAAATTCGTGATGGCGTATTTCCCTGCGCAGTTTCTGCGCTTCGTCCAGTGCTTGCGCACGTTCTAAATCCATAATGCCCTCCGCTTAAAACTTACAATTTTTTCAGCACCGCATATTTGGTAAGCAGGCTGCGCACGCCAGCACCGGCAAAGGCAACCTTTACTTCCTGCCCGTCCGGGCTGTCTTTAACGCTTACAACCATGCCTTCGCCCCATTTGCTGTGGCTTACCCTGTCGCCGGTGTTAAAGCGTGTGCCCGTGCCTCCTGCGGCGGCAGCCGGTTTTTGCGGCATAAAGCTGTGCGAGTTAAAAGTGCTTGCAGGCTTCTGCGGCCTTGCGCTGTATTTTTCGCTTACCTGTTTAAAGTTCTCCAGCGCGCTGAAACGTTCCTGCCTTTTAATGGTTTTCACCAAACGCGCGGGAATTTCCTGCAAAAAGCGGGAAGGCGGATAAGTTACCGTGTTGCCGTAAATGGTGCGCATTTTGGTGCTGCTTAAAAACAGTTTTTCTTTGGCGCGCGTAATGCCTACATAGCACAGGCGGCGTTCTTCTTCAATTTCCGTTTCGTCCATCAGTGTGCGCGCATGCGGGAACAGCCCTTCTTCCATGCCCACAAGGAACACTACCGGAAACTCCAGCCCCTTGGAAGAATGCAGCGTCATTAAGGTAATGGCGTCCTCGCCCAGTTCCGTATCGTCAATATCGCTTACCAGCGCAACATGCGCTAAAAAGTTTTCCAGATTATTTTCTTCTTCGGATGCCGCAAATTCCTGCGCCACGCTGATTAATTCGTGCAGGTTGTCAATGCGGCTCTGCGCCTGCGGCGTGCGCTCGTTTTCCAGTTCTTCAAGGTAGCCGGTATCGCGCAGCACGCGGTCAATCAAATCTTCAACCGGCGCTTCATTAGCAAGGTTCATCAGTTCAAAAATAATGCCTGCCAAATCGTCCAGCTTGCTTACAAAGCGGCTGCTTAAACCGTCAATCGCCGCCGCGTTGGAAACAGCCTCAAACAAGCTTACATTGTTGGCAGCGGCATAAGCCTGAATTTTTGCCAGCGAAGCGTCGCCAATGCCGCGCTTCGGCACGTTGATAATGCGCAGCAGGCTCAGCGAATCGGCCGGGTTAAAAATTACGCGCAGATAGGCAATGATGTCTTTAATTTCCTTGCGCTCGTAGAATTTAAGCCCGCCTACCATATTGTAGCTGATGCCGCTTTTAATCAGCATTTCTTCAAAGATACGGCTCTGCGTGTTGGTGCGGTACAAAATTGCCATATCGCCCAGCTTTTTGTTTTCGGTGCGCTGCAAATTCTGCAGCTGCTCAATTACAAAACGTGCTTCGTCGCGCTCGTCCACTGCCTGAAAATAAATAATATCGGCGCCGCTTTTATTTTCCGTCCACAAATTTTTCGGCTTGCGGCCGGTATTGTTTTCTATAACCGCATTGGCCGCGTCCAGAATAATCTGCGTGCTGCGGTAGTTCTGTTCCAGCTTAATTAATTTGGCGTCGGGGTAATCTTTTTCAAAGTCCAGAATGTTTTGAATATCGGCGCCGCGCCAGCCGTAAATGCTCTGGTCGGCATCACCCACAACGCAGATGTTGCGGTGCTTGGCAGCCAGAAACTTTGTTAAAAGGTACTGCGCATGGTTGGTATCCTGATACTCGTCCACCAAAAGATAATCAAAACGGTCCTGATATTTTTCGCGCACTTCTTTGTTTTCCTGCAAAAGTTTAATGGAAAGCATTAAAAGGTCGTCAAAATCAAGCGCGTTGTTTAACTGCAGTTTCTGTTCGTAACGGCTGTAAATGTCCGCCACTTTCTGCTCGTAAAAATCTCCTGCCTGGCGTGCAAAAGCCGCTGCGTCCTGCAAAGCATTTTTGGCATTGCTGATGCGCGACAAAATGCCCGAAGGCTGAAAGCGTTTATCGTCAAGGTTCATTTCCTTTAAAATCTGCTTAATCAGGTTCTGGCTGTCGGCTGTATCATAAATGGCAAAATTGCCGCCGTACCCGGGCAGCTTATCTATTTCCATACGCAAAAAACGCGCGCAGAAAGCGTGGAAGGTAAACAGCCACACATCCTTGGCAGCCGGGCCGCTCATATTGTTTACGCGCTCGCGCATTTCGGCGGCAGCCTTGTTGGTAAAGGTAATTGCCAAAATGCGGTACGGGCGCACGCCCTTTTGCAAAAGGTTGGCCACGCGGCAGGTAAGCACTTTGGTTTTGCCGCTGCCTGCGCCTGCCATAATCAGCATCGGCCCTTCGGTATTAATAACAGCTTCCGCCTGCTGCGGATTCAGTCCGTAAGTACAATCAACAGTCATTCTTTCCTCCATAAAACACTAACTAAATACATTCATTCTATACCAGCATAACTTTATTATTATTCTCCCCTTCCTGAAATTTTCCTGCCGCTTTGCCGTAAATCTTTAATGTAATTTTCGCAAGCATTCTTTTAAAATTTCATCAGTTATAACTGATAAGATTGATACTTTTACGCATTTTGTAAGTTATAACTTATAAAATCGTTATTTCAGCGTTGTTTATCAGTTATAACTTATAAAACCCCGTGTTAAATTCCCGCAAAATTTTGCTGACCGGCAATTCACTTCTTGCGCTGCGCAAAGCAGAGTTTTATAATTATATAATGTATTTTTGTTTTGAAGGGGATTTTTTATGCAGGAAAACAAACTTACCATCCGCGGCGAACTGTCGCTGCTTCTGGTAATCATCATCAACAGCCTGGGCGTTGTTTTAATGCTGCATTCTGGTTCTGGCATTTCGGCAATTTCCAGTGTGCCTTATGCCTTTGCCGATGTGCTGCCGGTTATAACGCTCGGCGCATGGACGGAGGTTTTTCAGGTTTCGCTGGTGCTCAGCCTGATGCTTTTAAGCAAACGCTTTGTGCCGGTATACCTGTTCAGCTTTGTTGTCGGCTCGGCCTTCAGCGCCATGATTGACGTGCACGAAATGTGGATTAAACAGCTGCCGCAGAGCCTGACGCTCGATATTATTTATTTTATCATCAGCTACATTGTTATCTGCTTTGGCGTGGCGCTTGCCAACCGCTGCCAGCTGCCAATTATACCAACCGACCTTTTTCCGCGCGAGCTTGCCGCCATTACCGGCTGGAGCTATGCGCGCATTAAAATTGGTTTTGACGTTATCTGCCTAGCCATTACCGCCGCCATGACCTTTTTCTTTCTGGGCCGTGTGGACGGGCTGGGCTTCGGCACAATACTTGCCGCCTTTACCATGGGCAAAGTTATCGGCAGTATTGGCGAATACATGGATAAGCACGTAAAATTTGTTTCTTTTTTAAGCAGCAGGGCTTGACATAGAGTCCGCTTTAAGTTTTATAATAAATTACAGGTTGCAGGAGCAACCGCCTGGCTGCCGGAGCAGCTGTTAAAATTATTCTTTTAAAACATAAACCAAAGCCATGAAGGCTGTAACCGCTTCGATAAGCGGCAGTTTCTTCATGGCTTTTTTATTTGGGTGATTCTATGAAATTTTTAGCTTTGCTTGTACTTTCCGCCGCGCTTTTAACCTCTGCCTGCGGCAACAACGCCGCCCCCGACGGCGAAAAGGTATTCCGCTACGGCACGCCTGCCTACGGCATTGCCAACGAAAACGCCGGTATGGACCCGCACGAAGCCTATCAGGGCTGGAGCGCCATCCGCTACGGCGTAGGCGAAACGCTTTTTAAATTTGACGACGCCATGCAGCCTCAGCCGTGGCTGGCCGAAAAGTACGAATTTATTAACGAAAACACAGTTAAAATTACCTTAAAAGACAATATTTACTTTACCAGCGGCAACAAAATGACAGGCGCAGCCGTTAAAGCCTGCCTTGAGGATTTAATAAGCCGCCACAACCGCGCCAGGGTTGATTTAAAAATAACGGGCATTACCGCCGAAGGGCAGACCGTAACCATTACATCGGCCGCCAAAGTGCCGGTGCTGATTAACTACCTGTGCGACCCCTACGGCTGCATTATTGACATGAGCCGCGGCACCGGCGACGATACCAAAATAAGCGGCACCGGCCCCTTTATGGTAGAAAGCCTGACGCCAAAAGAAGTTGTGCTGGTTAAAAACCCCGCTTACTACGGCGGCGTGCCGAAAACGGACAGAATTATCGTCAGCAGCATTACCGACGGCAACACGCTGGCACTGGCGCTGCAAAACGGCGAAATTGACGCCGCGCAGGGACTGCCCTATGCTTCGCTGCCGCTTTTTAAAGACAGCACGGCTTATAAAACCAGCAGCACCGATACCTCGCGCACGTTTTTAGCTGCCTTTAATTTTAACACTCCTGCTCTGCAGGATGAACGCGTACGGCGCGCCGTTGTTATGAGCCTTGACAAAGAAACTTTTGCCAGAGTGCAGCTGATGGGCAACGGCATAGCCGCAGCCGGGCCGTTTCCGCCGAACCTGCCTTTTGGCGGCGCCAAAGTGCATGCGCCGGAATATAACCCTCAAGGCGCACGGCAGCTGCTTGCCGAAGCAGGCTGGGCAGATACCGACGGCGACGGCTATGTGGATAAAGACGGCCAACCGCTGACCCTGCGCTGGCTTACTTACAGCTTCCGCCAGGAGCTGCCGCTTTTGGCAGAAGCCGCACAAAGCTGGCTTAAAGAAACAGGCATCCGCCTTGAAATTAACCCTACGGACGGTTATGCCGACTTTCTGCGCCGCGGCGAGTGGGATATTTACGCCAAAGCCTTTGTTACCGCGCCCACCGGTGACGCGCAGTATTATTTTACCACCCACGTACTGAAGGAAAGCGCCTACAACAGCGGCAATTACTATAACCCCGATACCGAAAGCCTCGTAGGGCAGCTCGGCAGCGAGTTCAGCCCCGAAAAGCGCACGGAACTTGCGGCAGCCATCAGCCAGAAGCTGGTTGACAGCAGCGCCTTTGCCTACATTGCCCATTTAAAAATGACGCTGGTAATGAAAAGCACGGTTCAGGGCTTTGCCGCGCACCCCTGCGATTATTACGAAATTACAAAGGATTTAAGCATAGATTAAAGGAGCATTATTATGAGTGAAATTTCCGCAGCAAGCATCATCCACCGCACAGACGAAAAAGAATATATAACCGGCTACTGGCAAAAACGCAGCACAGGCTTTGCAAATCTGCGCAAGGCAGAGCTGCACAGCGAAAAACAGCTTTTATGGCAGCAGGAAATTACGCGCCACCTGCCGCAGAACCGCAGTTTAAAAATTTTGGATATTGGCTGCGGCGCAGGCTTTTTTGGCATTTTGCTGGGGCAGAAGCACCGTGTTACCGGCATTGACCTGACCCCGGAAATGATTGAAGCCGCCAGGGCACTTGCCGCCGCAGAACGCAGCAATGCAAAATTTATGGTTATGGACGCCGAAGCGCTGGACTTTGCGGACGCAAGTTTTGACGCTATAATAAGCCGCAACGTAATGTGGAACCTGCCCCACCCGGAAACCGCCTACCGCGAGTGGCTGCGCGTGCTTAAACCGGGCGGCCTGCTTTTAAATTACGACGCAGAATATGCCCGCGCGCACCACAGCCAGAAGCTGCCTGCCAAAAACGCCCATGCGGATATTGCTCCGGAGCTTTTGGACGAATGCCATAACATTTACCATATGCTGGAGATCAGCGCCTATAACCGCCCGCAGTGGGACGAAGAATTTCTGCAAAGCACCGGGCTGTGCAGCGTCAGCACGGATACCACGGTAGGCAGCCGCATTTACGCCGCCGAAGATATTTTCTACATTCCCGTGCCCATGTTCTGCGTTAAGGCCGTTAAGCTTTAAATCCGCATAAACGCACTGCGCACGCACGCCCCCGCAGCGCCGCACGTCAGCACTTCTTCAAGCTGCGCTTTATTAAGCCCGATGCCGCCAATGGCATAAACAGGCACTGGGCTCAGCGTGCAGATTTCCTTTAAAAACGCCAGACCGCGCGGCGGTACGCCCTGTTTGCAGCTGCTTGCGTAAATATGCCCGGCTGTTAAATATGCCGCGCCCAAAGCAAGCGCCGCCTTTACTTCTTCCGCACTGTGTACGGAAACGCCAAAGCGCCCTGCCTGCAAACGTTCCGCCGCTGTCATTGCGGCGCATACGGGCAGCGGCAGATGCGCTCCGTCCGCGCCGAGAGCCAGCCCTGCACGCCAAAAGGTATGCACAATAAATTTAACGCCGCAGTTTTTGCAAACTGCCTGCACTTTTTGCGCAAGCTGCGTGTATTCCGCTTCGGTTAAATCCTTTTCGCGCAAAATAAGTGCCTTGGGGCGCAGTGCGCAGATTGTTTCTATCTGCTGCAAAAACGGCGCGCGGCTTATTTTTCTGTCCGTAACGCAAACAAAATTTTTATACATAGCTGCCATCCGTAAGCACCGGCTGTAAGCCGGCTTTTTTTATGCTGTTAAACACCTCGTCCACGCTGCGGTTATCGTCAATTTCAAACTGCTCGTCGCCTTCGCGCTCCTGCTTGCTGTGCGTGCCAATGCCCGTGCTTACGCCTGCGGAGATTTTTGTTGCCGCAATCTGCAAAAGATTATCGCGCACTCCGGCGCCTTCGCGGCTGGAAACGGTAATGCCTGCCTGCGGCATAAACAGGCGGTAAGCGCACACCGCCTGCACTAAATGCCGCAAATCCGTGCCGTTGGCTTCGGGCGGCAGTTCGTTGCCTTCCGCCGGGCGCAGGCGCGGGCACGAAAAGCTGATTTCCGCAGCTGGGTATTTGCGCTGCACCAAATATGCGTGCAGACCGCAGGCAAAAATATCGCGGCAAAAGCCGCTCAGCCCCATCAGTGGCGCAAACGCCACGCCGCGCATGCCGCCTTTTAACGCGCGCTCCTGCGTGTAAAAACGGTACGGGAACACACGCTTATGCCCCGCCAGATGCAGTTTGGCGTAAGCGGCAACGTCGTAAGTTTCCTGAAACACCGTTACATAATCCGCGCCGCATTCGTGCAGGTATGCGTATTCATCACTGTTCAGCGGGTATACCTCAAGCCCCACAACGGCAAAATACTTGCGCGCCAGCCTTACGGCAGAAGCAATATATTCCACGCCGCTCATGCTGCGGCTTTCGCCGGTTAAAAGCAAAATTTCACGCAGGCCGGTGGCGGCAATGGCCTGCATTTCGCGCTCCATGCCAGCTTCGTCCAGCTTTAAGCGGTTAATTTTGTTATGGCAGTTAAAACCGCAGTACACGCAGTAATTTTCGCAGTAGTTGGCAAGGTACAGCGGCGTAAAAATGCTGCGTGCCGCGCCGAACCATTTAAAGGTAAGCTTCCTTGCCTGCTGCGCCATTTCTTCCAAAAACGGCAGCGCCGCCGGTGAAAGAAGCGCCGCAAAATCCTGTACCGTTTTGTATTTGCGCATAAGCGCGGCCTTTACGTCCAGCTCCGTAAAAGCGTTAAAATCCACGCTGTCTGCCGCGTGCTGCACTTCGCGCAAAATATCCGATTCTATTACTTCCATTCCCGGCAGGTAGGCCATGCAGTCCTGCGCAGATGCCGCAAGGTTTTGTTTTTCATTCATCTGCGTCACTCCCCTATAAAGCCTGTCAGCGGGCTGCTTGCCGACGCGCGCCCGGTTACTGCGCCAAGGCCGGCAAGGTAGGCTTTGCGTCCGGCGTTAATGGCCAGCTTAAACGCTTCCGCCATGGCGGGAATATCACCGCTGGTGGCAAGGGCTGTGTTGGCCATTACTGCCGCCGCGCCCATTTCCATTGCTTCGCACGCCTGCGAAGGGCAGCCAATACCGGCATCGACGATAACTGGCAAATCAATTTCATCAATTAAAATCTGTACAAATTCTTTCGTCACCAGCCCCATGTTGCTGCCGATAGGCGCGCCCAAAGGCATTACGCAGGCAGCACCGGCATTTGCCAAGTCACGCGCGGCATTTAAATCGGGGTACATATAGGGCATTACCACAAAGCCCTCGGCCGCCAAAATTTCCGTTGCCTTAATTGTTTCGTAATTATCGGGCAGCAGGTATTTGCTGTCGCAGATTACTTCTATCTTTACAAAATCGCTGCCGCATACCTCGCGCGCCAGGCGTGCAATGCGTACAGCCTCCTGTGCGGTGCGTGCGCCGCTGGTGTTTGGCAAAAGCGTAATCCCTTCGGGAATATAATCTAAAATATTGGCCATGCCGCCGTCGTTTACGCGGCGCAAGGCCAGCGTTAAAATTTCCGCACCGGCGTTTTCCACCGCCGCTTTAATAAGCTCCAGAGAATATTTGCCGCTGCCCAAAATAAAGCGGCTGTTAAATTTATGCCCGCCCAAAATAAGTGCATCTTCCATTGTTATTCCTCCAATCCTAAAATAAGTGCCAGAGCAAGGTTTGCCGCGTGCGCCGCACACAGGGCTGCCCTCGGTGCCGAAAGCCGTCCGCAGGTTTCTATGCCGCTTTCGCCGTCGCCGCACAAATAAAAGTTTTTGCTTATGCGCCGCGTTTTAATGGCGTTGCTGCGCCCTACGCCTGCAAGCCCGCTGCACGCAATAAGCGTTTTATCCGCATAAGCGGCAAGCAGCGTGTTTACAAGCATAGCTTTGGTTTCAGGGCTGTCCACCGCTTCGCAGATAATGCCGTCAGCTTTAAAAACAGCAGCGGCGTTTGTTTCCGTAAGCTTTATATTTTCCGCCTTAATTTTAAGCGCGGGGTTAATTGCCAAAAGCTGCTCCGCCAGCGCTTCTGTTTTAAGCCTGCCAACATCGCGCAAAAAGTAATGCTGGCGGTTTAAATTGCTTTCGTCCACGCGGTCAAAATCAACAAGGTGCAGGTGCTGTACGCCCGCACGCGCCAAAAACACCGCAATGTGCGATCCCAAACCGCCAAGCCCGGCAATACCCACACGCACTTGCGCAAGCTGCCCGTTAAAATCATCTGCCACGGCTTTAACCTCCTCCCACAAAACTTACAATTTCCAGTTCGTCGCCATCTTGTAAAACAACTGCGCCGAATTCTGCACGCGGCACAATCTGCCCGTTGCGCTCCACTGCCACCAGTTCTGCGCGGTAGTTATGCTCTGCTAAAAACTCCGCCAGCGTCATACCGCTTTTAAGTTCAATTTCTTTTCCGTTAACGCGCATCTTTTCTCCTTTCCGCCGCAATTAAAAAAGCTCATGAAGAAGCCTGCACCCGCGGTGGTGCACCCCTTCATGAGCTTTGCTCACTCTAACGGCATATTAAATTGCAACTGCCTGATATAAAGAAACGGCAAGCACCAACAAGGCACTTGCCGTCATCTGCAAACATTCCCTACGTTGGCATTATCCAAATCAGGTTTAGGGTCGAAGCGCACAGCTTCCTCTCAGCCTATCTGTAAGCTCCCCTGTTCAGTTAAATTAAGTATAAAGTTTTGTGCCGCCGTTGTCAACCGCAAATTACAGTGCCAGCATTACGGCACACATTAATTTGGCACGCATAAACAGCGATTCCACATTGGCAAACTCGTCAACCGTATGGTTGCGCCCGCCTTTAACGCCCATGGCGCACACGGTAGGCACGCCAACCATGGTGGTATAGGCAGAATCGCTGCCGCCGCCAACGGTAATTGCTTTCGGGCTGCCAAAGCCTTCTTCTTCATAAACTTTTTTAACAAGCTCAAACAATTCTTTGCTGCTTTCCAGTTCTACCATCGGCTGCATTAAAGATACCGGTGTCATTTTGCAGGTTACGCCGTCAACGTAAACTTTATCGTTAATTTCATGGAATTTGGCTTTCATTGCTTCCAGCATTGCCGGGTCGGTAAAGCGCATATCCACAATCATTTTGGCATACGCCGGTGCGGAGTTATGCACAGTGCCGCCTTCGATAACGCCGACATTTAAATTAAGCCCCTTGCTCCAGTCGGTTAACGCTTCAATATCCAAAATTTTGTATGCCAGTTCTTTAATGGCGCTGCGCCCTTCTTCCGGAGCATTGCCTACATGCGCGCCGCGTCCGAAGGCTTCCATGGCAAAGCAGTACACGCCTTTGCGAGCCAGCACCAGGCTGTCATCCATAAACCCAGTTTCAAAGTTAAAAGCATAAGCCGCGCCTTTGGCTTCTTCCATCATCTTACCGGCAAAATCGCTGTGCTTGTGCCCAACTTCTTCGTCGCCTGCCAAAATAACCTTAACGCCGTATTTGTCAAAACCAACGCTCTGCAAGGCCTGCAAAGCATGAATGGCCAGAGTTACGCCGCCCTTCATATCCAGCGCGCCCGGGCCGTAAGCAGTACCGTCTTTAATGGTAAAGGGGCGTTTTTTGGTGGTTTCCGGGTCGTCAAAAACGGTATCCAGATGGCCTGTAAAAATTACAAACGGTTTGTTTTGGCAGTCGCCAAATTCGCTTACCAGCATATTGCCGGCGTTTTCGTGTTCAATAATGCGGGTTTTGCCGCCCATATCCGTTAAAATACCTGCTACTTTGGCAACAACTTTGTCTACGCCGGGTTTATAGTCAGAGCCACTGTCTATGCTGACAAGTTCTTCCCACATTTTCAGCATCTCACTGCGGTGCGCATCAATATACGCAAACGCATTTTCCTTAATACCCATCATTTTTCCTCCTCATAAAATTAAAATAAAACAGTATTTATCCGTCACCGCAGACAAATACCGTTTTCAAGCAAATTAGTTTACTTTTTTGCTTTACTTTATTAATAAAATAGCAAAACTTCACATTTCTGCCAAGAAGTTTTGTATAATTATTTTGAATTTTAGTGTATTTTTGTTTATTTATATTGTACTTTTAATTGTTTTTCCGCAAAAGTATTTATTTTATGCCGGTTTCTGTGCATTTATGCTATGCTATTATTATTGTAAACTATGCTATTAGTAAAAGAGCAGATAACATCTTAAATCTGTTTTATACCGTCAGCAATTTCTTTTAAACCCACATAAATAAAAAAGCCCGCAGCATTTGCCGCAGGCAGATTAAACATTATTATTTTAAGAAAACAAACTCGTTTGCACCGGATAATTCTCCGGCAAAACTGTAACCATTAACGGTAAAATTTTTCACCTCATCAATGTGCTGTACGTTTTCTTCCGCACAACGGCGTACCATCTCGCCCCGCGCCATTTTTGCCTCCGTTGCTTTAACCTTAATTTTGCCGTTTTGCAGGCTTCCGAACACGCAGGTTACAAAACGGATTTTATCCGTAACGTAAGGCTCCACCGCTTTGCTGTATTCCTTGGAAGCCAGGTTTAAAACTTCGTTATCTTCTTTAACAAGTTCATCATACAGGCTGCTGCCCCAAAAAGCATACAGGTTCTTTGCTCCGCCGCAGGCAAGCCGTGCCTGCATTTCCAGCCGGTAAGGCACAACACCGTCAAACGCGCTTAAAATTCCGTAAAACCCACTGAGTATTTTTAAATGCCCTTCCAGATATTTTAACGCTGCTTCATCCAAAACATTCGGCGCAATATGCTGGTACTGCAAGCCGTCGTAACTGAAAACGGCAGGCGTTAAATTGCGGCGCAAATCCATACGCTGCAAGCGGTTGTAATTAAGCTCCGCAATAGCGTCGTTGCACTGCCACAACTTTTGCAGGCCTTTATAATCCAGCGCGCGCAGGGCAGTTAAAATTTCTTCAGTTTTCGTTAAAAATACCGGCAAGCGTGCCACGCCAATATCGTCATTATCGACACGCATCTTCTTCGCCGGCGAAATTATAATTTGCATGATGTGTTCCTTTAGATTATTTTTTAATTATTTTTATTTTATATTATCCAAATATATTTTGCTGATTTTATAACTTACCAGTGCAAAAAATTTAAAATGAGGTTAATCATTAAAGCTTTTTCTTCCGGTTTCGATTCAGCAACCATTAAAGTTATCGCAACTAACGCGCTGTTGCTGATAACCTTTCTGCCATCTTTATTAAACAATGCTCCATTCTTGTCTAAAAAATATAAAAATAACGCCGCAGCAATACGTTTGCAACCATCATTAAACGGATGGTCTTTAACAACAAAATACAAAAGATTTGCCGCCTTTTCTTCTAAAGTCTGGTAAACATCCTGACCGAAAGCAGTTTGGTAAATTGCTGACAAAATACTTTCTAATTTACCCGGATCTTTTTCCAAACCAAAAATTTCAGAAGAAGCGCTGAATTCCATATTTTTTATAAACTGCATACATTCATCATATTTTAACCAATATGTGCATTTACTGCCTTCCGGCGCAGTTATACACTGATGGTCATATTTATTCAAAAGTTCCAACGCTTTGGAATATTCATTAACAACTCTTAAAACATCATCGGCTTCAATTCCGGCAATACCTGCAATAATTTCAGACTGAATCTGAACTGTCTTATTAAGCGCCTTTAAGCGTTTTTCATTAACAGCATACCCCTGCACAAGATACTGCTTTAAAACTTTGTTAGCCCACTGCCTGAAAATTATGCCGCGCTGCGATTTAACACGGTAACCAACAGAAATAATAACATCAAGGTTATAATAAGTTACATTATAAGTTTTTCCGTCACTTGCAGTTGTTGCAAAATTTGCAACAACTGCATTTTGTTGCAACTCACCTTCATTAAAAATATTTTTAATATGCCTTGAAATTGTAGATTTATTCTTCTCAAACAATTTTGACATAGCATCCAATGATAACCAAACAGTATTTTCTTCTGTTGATAAGCTAACATTTAATTCAATTTCATTATCTTTAAAAATAACAACCTCATTATTCACACTAATCACCTAAAATAAAAAATATAATAAAACAGTAAAAATTTTAAAGCTTTTTCTTTAACTCTTTCTCCCTCTGTCGTGCATACTTAAACACCAGCCAGAAAAACTTAACCGCCGTAAAAAACATAACCCATCCTGCCCGGCTGAACCGCGCTACAGAACGCACTCTATTCGCTTTTAATAAATGCCCGGCAAACAACCCGGCAAGAATGATTTTAATTATTTTTATCGGCATGGTTAGGCTCCGAAATTAAAAATTTAAATTTTTAATAAACGTTTGTAAACTACTTTTCCAATTTGGCAATTCATAAAAATTCTCTTTGATTCTTTTTTTGCTTAATTTGCTGTTTAAAGGTCTTTTTGCTCTTGTTCTATATTCAGCAGTAGTTATATAATTTACATTTACATCCATTTTGGCAATTTTAAATATTTCTTCAGCAAATTCTGCCCAGCTACATACACCTTCATTTGTTGCATGATAAATTCCATATTTCTCGGTTTTTATCATTTCTACCAATAACGATGATAAATCAGCTGTATAAGTTGGACTACCATACTGGTCAGATACAACATTAATTTCTTTAAGCTCTTTACCTAACCGCATCATAGTTTTCACAAAATTGTTGCCATGTTTACCAAATACCCAAGAAATACGTACAATAAAATATTTCTTTAATATTTTTTGTACTGCTTCCTCACCTAATAACTTACTTTTTCCATAAACATTAATAGGGTTTGTTTCATCATCAACTTCATAAAAACCATCTTTTATCCCATTAAAAACATAATCCGTACTTGTATAAAGCAATTTAGCATTTATTTTCTTGCAAATTTCAGCAATATTTTCAGTAGCGGAGGTATTTACAAGATGACATAACCCCTGTTCGTCTTCGGCCTTATCAACAGCAGTATACGCAGCACAATGTATTACTGCATCAGGCATATAATTAATAATAAAAGTATATGTTGACCTAAAATCAGTAATATCAAAATCTTTACGTGTTGCCCCATAACATTCAATATTTTGTTTTTGCAGTTCTTTTACAACATCGTACCCAAGCTGCCCATTAGCACCTGTAACCAACACTTTCATTATATTTCACCATACATCTTTTCGTAATACTTTTGGTATTCACCGCTGATGATTTCCTGCCACCAGTCTTTATTTGCTAAATACCAGTCAATAGTTTTGGCTATGCCGTTCTCAAACTTTGTCTGCGGCAGCCACCCAAGTTCATTATGTATTTTTGTCGGGTCAATAGCGTAACGCCTGTCATGCCCTGGGCGGTCTTTCACAAAAGTTATTAAATCCTCACTCTTGCCCAGCGCTTTTAAAATAATTTTTACTACATCTAAATTAGTTTTTTCATTATGCCCACCAATATTATAAACTTCTCCCTCTTGCCCATTGCGGATAATTAAATCAATTGCGCTGCAATGGTCTTCTACATACAACCAGTCGCGCACGTTAGCACCATCACCATAAACAGGCAACATCTTATCGTGCAAAGCATTTATAATCATCAGCGGAATTAACTTTTCTGGGAAATGATATGGACCATAGTTGTTGCTGCAGCGAGAAATTGTTACCGGCAAGCCATAAGTACGGTGGTACGCCAAAACTAATAAATCTGCACTGGCTTTAGATGCCGAATATGGGCTTGATGTATGCAGCGGCGTTGTTTCTGTAAAGAACAAATCAGGCCTGTCTAACGGCAAATCGCCATATACTTCATCCGTACTTACCTGATGGTAACGTTTAATGCCGTACTTGCGGCAAGCGTCCATCAATACGCCCGTACCGATAACGTTAGTTTTTAAAAACAGCTCCGGCTCTAAAATACTGCGGTCAACATGGCTCTCTGCCGCAAAATTTACTACAACATCAGGTTTTTCTGCTTCAAACAAGTTATAAACAAATTCACAGTCAGCAATATCGCCACGCACAAACTTAAAGTTTGGCCGCTCCATCGCACCTTTTAAACTGCTTAAATTACCTGCATACGTCAGCTTATCCAAGCAAACAAATTCATCTTCCGGCTGATGCTTAAGCTGATAATATATAAAATTGCTTCCTATAAATCCGGCACCGCCAGTAACTAAAATTTTCATATTCATCATTCCATATCTTTTAAAATAAGCATTTACAATCTTTTAAAAACGGATTTTTTTTATCCTTTTCAGATAATATCGGGGTTTCTAAGCCCCATTCTACACCGATATCCGGGTCATTCCAGCATATTCCGGCATCAGCTTCCGGTGCATAATAATTATCTGCTTTATATAAAAATTCTACATCATCAGTTAAAGTTAAAAATCCATGTCCAAAACCGCGCGGTATTAAAAGCTGCTTTTTATTTTCTGCGCTCAGTTCCACGCTCACCCATTGTTTAAATGTAGGACTGTTTTTGCGTAAATCAACAGCTATATCAAGCACTGCGCCTTTTACACAGCGCACAAGCTTTGCCTGAGCTTTATCACCTTTTTGAAAGTGAATGCCACGCAGCGTTCCTTTTACCGTACTTTTAGAATGGTTGTCCTGCACAAAGTCATAAAAAAGTCCGGCTTCCTCCATTTTCTTTTTATTCCAGCTTTCCATAAAAAAGCCGCGGTTATCGCCAAATACATCAGGCTCTATTACTACTACACCATCAAGTTTTGTTTTAGTTATTTTCATTATTATCTGCCTCTAAAGTTCAATATTTTATTTTGCCGTCAGCAACTTTTTTAAGATACTGACCGTAAGGTGCTTTACCGTATTTATCAGCACTTTCTAAAAGCTGCTCTTTAGTTATCCAACCATTGTTGTAGGCAATTTCTTCCAGCACGGCAATGGGTATGCCGGTTCTTGTTTCTACAGCTTTTACAAATTCTGCTGCTTCATTTAAGCTGTCAACAGTTCCCGTATCAAGCCAAGCATATCCACGCCCCAGCGTGATAACATTTAATTTGTCATTTTCAAGATAGATTTTGTTTAAATCAGTAATTTCAAGCTCTCCGCGTGCCGAAGGTTTAAGTGTTTTTGCATATTTACATACGTTGTTATCGTAAAAATATAAGCCGGTAACGGCATAATTGCTTTTTGGCACGGCAGGTTTTTCTTCTATTGATACAGCTTTACCAGCTGTATCAAACTCAACAACACCAAAACGTTCCGGATCATCTACATAATAACCAAAAACTGTTGCTCCTTCCGTATTATTGGCTGCTTGTTTTAAATGTTTGCTTAAGCCTGCACCGTAAAAAATATTATCACCTAAAATTAATGCACAGCTATCATCACCAACAAATCCTTCACCTAAAATAAAAGCCTGCGCCAAACCATCGGGAGACGGCTGTACTTTATAACTTAATTTAATGCCATATCTTTCGCCGTTGCCCAAAAGTTTTTCAAAATTAGGCAAATCATGAGGCGTAGAAATTATTAAAATTTCTCTAATACCTGCAAGCATTAAAGTAGATAATGGATAAAAAATCATCGGTTTGTTGTATATAGGTAATAACTGTTTACTTGTTACCATCGTCAACGGATAAAGACGTGTTCCGCTGCCGCCTGCTAAAATTATGCCTTTCATCATCAATCCTCCTTGTAAAATTTTTCAACAAATTTTTCAGGATTATATAATAAATTTAAATTTTCTTTTATTTTATCATCAGGCCAATTCCACCATTGTATTTTTAATAATTTATCTATTACATCTTTAGAAAATCTATACTTAATAATCTTATCCACGGAGACAACAATGGCATAAGGGGGGACGTCATGTCTTATTATGCTTCCCGCAGCAATTACTGCACCATCTCCTATTTTTACACCTTCAAAAATTATACAATTCGCGCCAATCCAAACATCATTACCTATTATAACTTCTCTTTTTTCAGACGGACAGTATTCCATATTTAAATCTCTATCTGTAAAACCAAAATCTTTTACTGCTAAAATCGGGCTTGTTGTTACCCAATCCATTCTATGGTCGTTTGGTACTATTACTGTACCATGAGCAATAGAACAAAATGCACCTATAGATTTTAAGCTTTTATTTTCAATAAATTCATAACCATAAGTATATTTACCCACAATTAAATTTTTATATTTTGCAAACCAATACCTTTTTAAATTATCCCTGCGTCCATAAATTTTTCTAGATCTATTAGAAATAAAACAAGGACATTTATTAGTTCCTTTGACAAACCGCATAACCTTTACAATAATACTGTCTATTATACTAATATAATTTTTCATTACTCATACCTTTATTATAAACTGTTAATACAGCAAAATAAATATTTAAAAACACCAATCTGCATTCATCTTGCAGAGGATACTCAAATGGTATTGTCCCAATAAAACATAGCCCCCAACTTAATATAATCAAATTTTTTATTGTCATTTCATTTTTTAAACTTTTTATTGCTGACAAGATACCATTATATATAATGTATACGATAAGAAGCATTCCAGGTATACCACTCAGCATGCCAACTGTTGCAAGAAAATTATGTGGATCTCTAAAATTACTATTTGCTAATGATTTTATATAATATTCAGGCAAATGAGATGCAACCTGAAATCCTGTAGGACCTACACCAAAAAAAACATTTTCTTTTAACAGTTGAAATGATAAATAAAGCATTTCAACTCTCATGCCTTCACTGGTTCCTGCTTTCCAAGTATTTTTATCAAATAAATGCATTAATTTGATTATAAAAATATTATCAGGAAACAAAAAATTAAAACACAATAATATCAGAATAAAAGCGCCACCAATAAAAATTAAAGCTTTATATATCTTAGTATTATATGACGTTTTGGCAACTATAAAAGACGTGAAAATTAAAGAAAATAAAGCAACTAAAACTCCTCCGCGTGAGCCAGTTAACAATAATGCTATACCAAAAAACAAACTAAGAAAAATATATAGTTTACTTATATGTTTATTTTTCAACCATCCCGATAAGACTATAATGGTTGCGCTTATAAATAAAACAGCAATAATAAAAGCTACAAAATTAGGATCTGCATTCCTAGAAATAGACAACAGCCTCGGAATACTATCATCAAAATATAAATGTAAATTTTTAGCATGACTTCTAAATATTCTAAAAAAAGAATCTAAACTGTTACCCGAAAATACTTCTACATATCCAAGAAAAGTAAAAACTGCTCCAGTAATTAAATACATATCAAAAAATTTTTTAAATGACATTTTTGTTAACATAATTGATAACATCAAAAACATCAAGAAAAACCTTAATTCTTTAATCCAAAATCTGCTATCATTATTGTTAAACTCATTATGCGTCATAAGACAAGAAAATAGCAGCCAACAAGAAAAAAGACTTACTGCTATAAAAATCTTATTCACTGATAAATCTTTGTAATTAAACATAACATAAATTAATGCAAAATAACCTATTATTGATGATCCGCTAGAAATAGGGTAAAAAGAAAGAATTATACTCAATCCAACAAAAAAATATATTATACTATTATTATTTAATTTATCTCTTACATAAATTAATTTATCTCTCATTAAATTTACCATCCTTTTTTAACAAAAAATCCTTAACCGCGAACCATTCGTATTTTACATAATCTTTATATTCTTCTTTTAGAAAAATTCCTTTTACATATCTTCTTAATAATCTAAATGGTAAAATCATGAATCTTTTGATAAAATACAACATTTTATATGGGTTCTTCATGTATAAAGCTGCCACAATCATTTCATTTCTCCATAAATAATATAATTTTAAATTTGATATTCTATTTGTAGAAATACTTTCTTTGTGCCAAATCAAAGATTTTCCTGATAAAATTAAATTTATTTTACTGTTTTTCAATTCAATAGAATAAGCTACATCTTCACCATATAAAAAATAGCGTTCATCAATTAAATGTTCTTTAAATATTTGTGATTTAGCAAACAAACTACAACCACTTAACCATTCCGCCTTTATATCATTATATCCTGATTCCTCAATAGTTATATTGTTGCTGCAAGTATTTCGTAAATAATTATCCAACTTATAATTCCAATACAATACTTTCTCTTTATTATAATAATCACATACTTTTGCACCAATCATTGCACAAATATTATTTTTTTCTGCTATCAACAATTCCTTAAGACAGTTCACGTCTGCAATTGTATCATTATTTAAAACCCAAATATAATCTGCATTATGATCCAAAGCAAACTTTATTCCTTTGTTATTTCCAGCTGCATATCCATTATTTTCACTATTAAAAATTAAATGAACGTGCTCATCATATTGATATAATTCATTAAAAATTTTACAACTATCATCTTGTGAACAATTATCAATTAAAACTATGTTGAAATCAACATTCTCTTTAGACATTGCTTTTAAAGAATTAATGCATTCAATAGTATCTAAAGGAGCTTTATAATTTAGTAATATTGTATAAACACTAATTTGTTTCAATTCATTCACTCACTCACATTTTAGAAAATCATTAAAAATTTGTTTAATATTGCTATTAAAAGTATACATTTTTCTTGTTATTTTCATACCAGACATTCCAATTTCATATCTTTTTTCTGGTACGGCAAGATAGTATTTAATTAATTCAATTAACTCATTTAAATTTTTACTATCGTAAATTATCAAATCTCTTTCATTAACTAAATCTATTCCCGTAAAATCTTGATTATCACATAATTCAAAATTACCATTTCCTAAAATTTCAAATGTTCTTGGATTCGGACCTAAATGAACTTCTTGATGAATGTTAATACAAATCTTAGATTTGCGATAAAGATTTTCAGCAAATTCCGGAGTTATAAACATATTATGGATATATGGAAATAAAGCAGGGTATTTATTTTTAAATTTTAATGCTCCTAAAATTTTTTGATACCAGTGCGCATTATGCCAAAAATGACCATATATTTCCATTTTTTTATTTTCTTTTTGACAGTACTCTGCAATTTTATTTAAAACTTTTATTCTTTTTGCTGATGCTACTCCTACAAAACTTATATCGATAGGTCTATAGTCATCAGCTGATACTTTATTTTGGCAAAAGATTTGACTATCACAACCGAAAGGCAAAAATTCAACATTTTTTAAATTAAAATAATTATTTTCTATGTATGCTAGATCATTATATTCAAATACATATAATTTATCAAAATGATGCAACAATTCTTTTTCGATATGCATAGTTTTTATTGAGTCCAATAACCATACATACACTTTATTTTTTTCAAAAAAACCAATAAGTTTTTTTTGTAAATATTCAGTAACATCAGCAAAATCTACAATTGTTAATACCAAATCTGGTTTGAACGTTTCTATTGTTATTTCCATTCGTTTAACTAAATTATCATAATATTTTGCTTCATAATTTTTTATACCCACTTTATAAGCTGCTTTTTGCAACCCGAATATTTCATGTGAATATATTCCAATTTTAAAAAATTTTACATCAGCGCATCCATTAGTCAAACAAGCTTCTTTAAAGCCTTTTTTATATCTGAAATAGGCTTCACTTAATAAAATTAGAACTTTCATATATAACTCCATAAAAATTTACATTTTTAGTTTATATAACAAATCTTCCCACTTATCCCAAATTTTTTCAGGTGAATATTCTGCCATATCAGCTTTGGCTGCTACACCCATTTTTATACGTAATTCTTTATTTTGCATTAATTGCGCCAAAGCTTGAGCTAAAGGACTCACTCCATCAGCACATAAAATACCTGTTTTACCATCTACAATTAACTCATTAACAGCCGGGCAACTTTTATAGCCTATAGCAGGCAATCCTACACTCATCCCCTCAGCTAACGCCATGCCAAAACCTTCATACGCACTTGGAATAACATAAATATCAGCTTGTCTTAATTTTTCAGGAATATTATCTGATGAACCTTTTAAAAATACTTTATCTTCTATTTTTTTTAGTTTAATAAGTTTTTTTAGCTCTAAATAATAAGTTTTACCGTCTTCTGCTCCCCATAATTCTACAATCCAATTGGGATAATTATTACAAATTTCAGCAAACGCTTCTATCAATAAATGCGGACGTTTATGATTTTTATTTAATCTTCCAACAAAAATAATTTTATAAATTTTTTTATCTGATGCTAAATCCGCACTAAAATCAAACTGAGGTATTGCATTACCGATAGTTATTATTTTAGCAGCCGGCAGATGTTTTTTTAGATGTTCTTCAAATGAAGTAATTAAAACCTGGTTAATCGTACTTTTTTCAATAGCCGGTATTTCTTCTAAAGGATATGTATGAAAATAATCCTCCGGGTCACCATGTGACATTGTTATAACAGGTATATCCACTTTTAAATCACAAATAAGAGCTTTACTTGCCGCAGGTTGGAAGGAAACTATAATATCAGGTTTTATAGTATTCAATAACTCTTTCAAATTACCAAGTAAATATTTCTTTGTGAAATCATTATTTACAGTACGCGCTTTAATTTTGCTGAATGAACGCAAAATTTCTCTTTTAGCTTTCATATATAATGGAAAGTCTATGCTTTTTCCATTATAATGCCTTAAATCATAACATTTTACTTTATCATTTACAGGATAAAAAAAATCTCCTGTTTTCTCATCGCTGTAAATCAAAGTTACTTCATGCTCACGTTTTGTCATTTCATTAGCAAAACTACAGCATACTTTTGCCATACCGCCACTATCGCCAACCATTTTTGTAAAATTTGCAAGCAGGATTCTCATAATAACTTCTCCTGAATTATATTGTTAAAATATTCTTTATTAAATTTTCATGACTGTATTCAACATTAGCACGCCTTAAATTCTTTTCGTAAATCGCTATATTATCATCTAAATTATTTACAAAATTTTCAAGCTGTTTTGAAAATGCTTCCTCAGTTTGCATACTCAAAGCTTGCCCAACATTATATTTTTGCAAAACTTCTGGATTCATCTCCGGCGACTGTAAAACCGGTTTATAAAAACCAATAGCTGTAAAAAGCATTGCACTCCAATGATATCTATATCGTTCAGCTGCATATGGCATAATTATTGCATCAACACTTAATAAAGCTTCTTGCCAATCCCTGCCTATTAAATTTTTGTGCCAAAATTCTATATTATTATTTCCGCTATAGTCTTTAATATATTTTTCAAAAGCATCGCTGTCTTCAGGAGTTGCCGTCGCTCCCTGCACAATCAATTTAACAGTTTTAACGAACTTTGCATTTTCAAATGCCTTTAAAAAGAATCCTAAATTTTTTTCTTTGCGAAATTGTCCAAAAAAACCTATCTTAACTGGATTATGTAAAACAATATTTTCATTTACCTTTAAATCCATTGGTTTAAAAACAGGCGGTTCAATTAAAGATAAATTACCAAGATTATTTTGTTTAAAATCATTTCTTAAAGTAATAACTTTCAAATGTATATTTTTATATTCTTCACACGCTTTCGCCTGTTTTACAAAATTAGCTTTTTCTTTTGGATTAATACCATGAAAAATAAAAATTACCGGTACAGGTGAATTTTTCAGCTTGCTGTTTCGCACAGTTCTTAAATATCTATATGTCGCTGTAGGAATTATTATAGCATCGCATAATCCATGACAAGCTTTTTCATAAGCTGAATTAAACCATTCCACTCTGCGCTTTTCCCTTAAAACTGATAACCACATTTTTTTTATTTTGCCTGCTCCGGCATAAGTTACAACTTCCCCGCCGGTTAAATATTCTATATCTGTTTTATAATCTATTTTAAAAGTGAATTTTTTAGGCACAAAAAAACATGGAGCATGCCCTTGCTTTTTTAATTCATCAACTAAAATACGGTCAAATTCAACTTCGTGTCCGGCAGGCATAATAATACTTTCTAAAATTGCTACACGCATTATGATTCCTCTTTTCTTTGTAAGTCAATCAATTTAATATACTTTGTTAAAGTATAAAAAAAGTGATTAACTGATAAAACCAATCCTAATGCTCCATCTAAAAAACCTTTTTTTAGTATACCCATTTGAATAAATCCAAAAAATGCATGTCCAAAAGCTTTTACAAAATTTGTTTTTTGTCCTTTTTCATAAGCATTTTCAGCCCAAATTGTTGTATATTGATTAAATTTATTATAATACTGCTGCCAACTTCTGTATGTGTAATGTTGAATATAACCATCCAAGACATTTACTTTATCATCACAAACAGGATGTTCATGTACTTTGTTTATCCATTTAACATGTTTAGTTTTAAAAAGACGGGGCACAAAATCAGGCTTTAAAACACCATAGTTAAATTCTTTGCCAAAAGCAACTGATTTTCTTTTGATTTTATACTGTATATCTTCACATTTTTCTGTTGCTTTTTTTATTGCGCTTATAAGTTCATCATTAAACCGTTCATCCGCATCTAAATAAAGTACCCACTCTGTTTTTACTTTATCTAAAGCAAAATTGCGCTGGGCAGAAAAATCATTATCCCATGCACGATAAATAACTTGTGCGCCAGCATTTTTTGCAAGTTCAACAGTTTCATCTAAGCTGCCGGAATCTACTATTAAAACTTCATTAGCAACCTTTTGCGCATTTTTTATAACACTGCAAATATTTTCTTCTTCATTTTTTGTTAAAATTACAACAGTAATATTATCCATACATTAGCCTCTTAAAAGCACCAATTTTAAAACTTACTAAATTTATTATAATTATATCATTTTACAGATAATCGCTCAATTAGAAATCTATTAAAAATAATAATTGATTATTTTTACATACTCAATTATAATAGATTTAATAAAAAATTATTGATATTTTAAGGAACACAACTATGCTTATTAACAATAATCCTGTACAATTATCTGAAGATATGTTATATGGAAAAGGTTATCACAAAAAATGTTATTTGCATCCCGAATATGCAAATCTTTGTATTAAAATAGCCTACAATGAAGATGGAATTGATGACCTTAATCGAGAAATTAATTATTGGAAAATTTTAAATAAACGTAATAAAAATTATAAAATATTGCCAAAATATTATGGTAAAATTATAACCAACAAAGGAGAAGGATATTTATTTGAACTTATAAAAAATTTTGACGGTACTGAATGTAAAACTTTAGAAGAAGCTCTTTTAGATAAAGATTTTTTAAAAGCTAATTATCAGAACATCATTACACTTTTAATATTTTTAAAAAACGAATTATTTAATAACGAAATAATAACTTTAGATCTTTTTGCTCATAATGTATTATTACAAAAAATAAATAAAACAGAATACACCATACGCCTTGTAAATGATATGGGAAGTGCAGTATTCATTCCATTAGAATATTATTTTCATTATTTTGCCAAGTCAAAAGTTAAAAGAATTTGGACAAAATTTGTTAAATCTTTAAAAAGAAAATATCCTTCTGAATTTATTGATGACATCGTTGCTCAAATTAAATAAAAAAAGCCTTGGCCGGCTTTTTATAAAAATCCGGCCAAGGCTTTTTTTATAATTATATCATCAATATTATTAACATCAACTGGATCATATAAATGCTCTACTTTGCCACCAAGAATCCCCCACCGTTCTATAGAAGTTTGACCATAAACAGCTACTATTTTTTTGTTCAGAGCTCCAGCAATATGCCCTAATCCTCCATCTCCTGCTAAAACTATATCAGCCTTATTCACAAAAGATATAAATTTATGAATATCTGGATTTATGTATATTTCAGATTCCATATTAAGCATTGACTTTAAATTTTCAGCTTTTTTCTTATCTTCAGTTTTAGCTGTAATAAACACTGCAAATTTTTTAATATTAATTAAATCATTTAAAATTCTTGCCATTTTCTCATTTGAAAGCTGAGATGTTATTCTGTTATTAGAAACCTCTACCATTATAAAAGGACCTGTTAATTCAGTATTAAAATCAGGTATTAAACTTTTATTAAATCTCGGCAATAATTCTTGCTCTATATTATTAATTGACGAATCATAAACTTTTAAACTGCCCAATCCAACATGATAAGAATGTATCATGTCATCATCCATCTTTAATGGATGATTTATAAAAATTCTTGATAAAAGTTTTTGATTAACTCGTGCATAACGCTCTTTCGCACCTATTAGAAACAAAAACAAATTATTTAATTTAGGCCAATCAGGTATAGGTGACAAACCTATATCAGGATTAATTTTTCTATATTTTAACCCTAAATTTATTGCTTGTATATATTTATTGCCAGATGTCCATATATATATATATACGTCTTCTGGAAAAAAATATTTAACAAGTTCGGCATTTCTTTTACTCATAAATAAATGGAATTCAACATTTCCATATTTTTTTTTCAATAAATTACAAACAGGAACCATACCTGCAATAAAATCTCCCAGTCCGGTCCTTCTAACCATAACTATTTTTTTCATTTTATTCCTCTACACAATTATCAATTATCACCAAATAAATCTCTTGTATATACTTTGTCTTCTACATCAGCTAATTCTTTATTCATTCTGTTTACCACAATAATATCTGATAATTTTTTAAATTCATCCAAATCTCTGATTACTCTGGAATTAAAGAAACGATCATCTACAAGAGTTGGTTCATAAACAATAACTTCTATACCTTTTGCTTTAATACGTTTCATAACGCCCTGAATTGATGATTGCCTAAAATTATCGCTGTTTGCCTTCATTGTCAAGCGGTAAACGCCGACAATTTTAGGATGTTTTTCTATTATTCTGTCGGCAATAAAATCCTTACGTGTACGGTTAGCCTGCACGATTGCACCAATAATATTATTAGGCACATCATGGTAATTTGCTAAAAGCTGTTTTGTGTCCTTTGGCAAACAATATCCACCGTAGCCAAAGGAAGGATTATTATAAAAATCACCTATACGCGGGTCAAGACAAACTCCCTTAATAATTTGTTTGGTATTTAACCCTCTAACCTCTGCGTAGGTATCAAGTTCATTAAAATACGCCACTCTTAAAGCCAGGTAAGTATTGGCAAAAAGTTTAACAGCTTCTGCTTCAGTAGGATTTGTATATAATACAGGTATATCCTTTTTTATTGCTGCCTCTTTTAAAAGCTCTACAAATTGTTTCGCTTTTTCCTGCAAATACTCATCTTCTCCAACACCTGCAATTATACGCGAAGGATATAAATTATCATAAAGAGCCTTGCCTTCACGTAAAAACTCCGGTACAAAAATAATTTTCAGTGTTGGATATTCTTTTCTGATACCTTCTGTAAAACCAACAGGCACCGTAGACTTAATAATTACTATTGCTTTAGTATTAACCTTTTCAATAATATCAAGCACGGCATTTACGGAAGATGTATCAAAATAGTTTTTCTGCGGATTATAATTGGTAGGTGTTGCAACAATTATAAAATCGGCATCTTTATAAGCTGCTTCTGCATTTGTTGTTGCAGCTAAATCCAATTTTTTATTTACCAGATAATCTTCAATTTCTTTATCCACAATAGGTGATTTTTTTGCATTTATTAAATCTACCTTATTTTGAATAATATCTACTGCTTCAACGTGATTATGCTGGGCAAGCAAAACAGCATTTGATAAACCCACATAACCGGTACCTGCTACTGCAATTTTCATTATAACATCTCCTATTTATGGTAAAACTCTCTATACCATTTTACAAATCTGGTAAGCCCTTCCCCAATGCTTGTCTGCGGCTTAAAATTAAAATTCTTTTCCAACTCGCTGACATCGGCATAAGTCTGGTAAACATCGCCGGGCTGCATTGGCAGATATTTCTTTTTAGCCTCAATACCGATAATATTTTCCAAAGTTTCAATAAAGGTTAAAAGTTTTTCAGGTTTATTATTGCCGATATTATAAATTTTATACCTATCGCCGTTTTCATCAGCCTCCGGCGAGCATGGCAAAATATTTTCAATACCGGTTACAATATCATCAATGTAAGTAAAATCCCTTAACATATCACCGTTATTAAAAATTTTAATCGGCTCACCGGCAAAAATTTTATTAGTAAAACCAAAATATGCCATATCCGGACGGCCAAACGGACCATAAACAGTAAAAAAGCGTAGTCCGGTTGCCGGAATTTTATAAAGATGAGCATAAGTAAACGCCATCAGTTCATTAGATTTTTTAGTCGCGGCATAAAGGCTGATTGGCCTGTCAACATTATCGTCAACCGAAAAAGGTGTTTTTTGCTGATTGCCATAAACAGACGAGCTGGATGCATATACCAAATGCTCTACCGGATTACGACGGCACGCTTCTAAAATATTGAAGAACCCAACAATATTAGAATCTATATAAGCTTTAGGATTTTCGATACTGTAACGCACACCAGCCTGCGCAGCAAGATTTACAACAATATCAGGCTTATATGTTTTAAAGGTTTCATTAACTGCTTTTTCATCAGCCAAATCAGCATGAATAAATTTAAAATTATCAAACTGATTTAAAATATTAAGACGTGCTTTTTTTAAATTTACATCATAATAATCGTTAAGATTATCATAACCGATAATTAAAAAGCCTTTTTTTAATAATGCATTAGCTAAATGAAAGCCAATAAATCCGGCAGAGCCGGTTATAAGAATTGCTTTCTTCATTACTTTCATTCCTTTATAAACCTAATTTTAAACGAATTTTAAGAATAGAATACCAAAAATACGAATTTAACATTTTAATATAATTTCCTTTATGCCTAAATACCTCAGCCATGCGTTTAAAATTATGATAATGCTGCGGTGTTTTTGGTGGCATTGCATCAGGCATACTATCCCAGTATGATAAATCAAGATAATATCGCCATTTTTTGTCAGCTTCATACAATACCATATCCCATGGTTTATCTCTGCCTAAAAAATGGCATATTAAAGTATCTTCAGGCATGTTATCTCCAGCATATTGATTAAACTTATGTCCTATAAACAACGCATTACCATCCACAACCATATTAATAATATCTTGGCTTTGACCTAAAAATTTTTTAGGATCAGCCCCTTGATAATAAAAAGCTTTTTCTGTAATATGTTCTTTCTCCCACTCATTAATATCAATCCACATAATGCCATCATTAAAGTATTTTCCATTCTTCATATGCAAAAATTTAGTACGATATTCAACTGCATCAGGAGAATCAGAAACGGCTGCAATAGGTTTACCGTCCAGATTAAGATTAACAAATTGATCTATATCTCCCAAACAAATCATATCTGCATCCATATATAAAAGTTTATCTGTAATTTCTTTTAAAATTTTAGGCATAATAAGCCGCAAATATGTAACTCTGGAAAATCTGTTCATTTTTAAATGAAATCCTTCAAAAGGTTTCATATCTATTACATAAACATAAAAATTTTGTTGGTATTTTTCTGCGGTCTTTTTTACTTTTTCTAAATCATCTTCATTATAAGAATCAACAAAAATATGTATATTAAATTTTTTATCTTTATTATTCTCTAAAATAGAAGTAGCAGCTACGCCCATCTGCATAAAAAATGCAGCGTTAATATTAAATCAAATATTAACTATATGGTTTGTGTTTATTGCATCATTAGTCAAATATTCATAAGAAATTTTTTCAATTATAAATTTTGTTTTTTGAAATAAATCCTTGTCAAACATTTTTATCCTCGATTATTTACTATGTTTCTCCAGCATTTCTTCTGCTGCGGTGATGACCTGCGCTACGGTGAGGCGCGTCATGCACTGCATATCGTCGCATTTATGCTTCATGCCGCCAGCACAGCCAAGGCACGGCGGCTTAGCAGTTACAATAACAGCATCTTTGGTATAAGGGCCATAAAGTTTGGGGTTGCTTGGCCCGTACATGGCTACAATGGGCACCTTCTGGCTGATAGCAACGTGCATCGGTCCGCTGTCGTTAGTAATAATAAGGCTGCACCTGCGCATTGCCGCTGCCAGCCCGCCAATGCCAAACGCACCTGTTGCAATAACAGGCACAGTTTTCATATGGCTTACGGCATCCTGCACCATTTCTTCATCCATGGCACCGCCAAAATATACAACTTTATAGCCATTATTTGCAAAATGGTCGGCAACTTCGGCAAAGCGTTCCGGTGCCCAGCGCTTGGTAACAACCGCGCTGCCTATATTAAAACCTATCAGTTTATCTTTATCCGTTACGCCGTGCGCCTGCCAGAAATCTGCCGCTTCTTTAGCATGGCGTTCACCCGGGAAAATTTCCAGCCCGTTATTTGTCAGGTCTTTTACGCCAAGCTGCTTCAGCACATCAAGATACATATCCGCCGCGTGCATAGTGCGGTCAAGCGGCGTAAACACATCCCAGCGCCATTTAAAAATGGTATGAGTTGTGCCGGTACGCAGTTTAACACTTGTAAGCGCATCAATAAAGGAGCATCTTTCGTTAGGATGCAGGTTTATCAATACATCAAATTTATGCTTGCTTAAATGGCGCGCACAGGCAATTAATGCCAGAATACTGTTGTCGCGCCCTTTTTTGTCGATTGTAATTACTTCATCAAGATATGGATTGAAAAGCACTACATCTTTTAACTTTTCATCTACCAGCATGGCAATATGGCTCTCCGGCGCAGCCTTGCGCAGCGCATGAATAAACGGCGTCGTCAGCGTTAAATCGCCAAGATGCATTAAAAAGGTAACCAGTATTTTTTTGCCGTTAAGTTCAACCATTTGTTTCACCACGCTTTTTTATATAATGCCCGTACACCATTTCCGGTGTAATATCGTACATGCAGTGCCAGTCGCTGCAATGTTTTTTTAAGCAGCCTGCGCATTTGGCCGGGCTGATAATTACTGTACTGTTTTTGCTGCCGTATGGGCCTGTGCGGTCTGCCTTGGTAGGCCCGTACATGGCTATAAGCGGCTTTTTAAGCGCCGCCGCAAAATGGAGCGGCCCTGTATCGCCGCTGATATAAAACACGCTGGCTTTAATCAGTGCTGCCAGTTCGCGCAGCGAGGTTTGCCCGATTAAATTAATCAGCTTGTCCGATTGGCAGCCTTTGACGATTTCTTCGCCCTTCGGTGCGTCATCCGGCCCGCCTGCCAGCACTACGCTTGCTCCGCCTTTTATAATCATCTGCGCCAGCTTTGCGTAATTTTCCGGCGGCCATACTTTGGTTTCCCAGCGCGCACCGGGCACCATTACAACGTATTCGCCGCACAGGCCTTTATTTTTTAGTTTTTCCGCAACGGCTTTGCTTTCTTTGGTTAAATCCGGCAGCGGAAAATGTATTTCATTTACTTCTGCGCCAAGATAACGCGCAACGTCAAGATAACGCTCGATAACATGGTCTTTGCTGTGACTGCCGCAGATTGGGCGGCTGACGAACCTGCTGCCTTCGCGCATTTCGCAGTAGCCTATACGGCTCTTGCAGCCGCTTATTGCCGCCAGCACGGCGCTTTTAAACAGCCCCTGCAAATCAATCACCAAATCAAAGTGTTTGGAGTGCAGCAGCGCGCGCATTTCCCTGAAATAATGCAGTTTATCGCAAAGGCCCATTTTATTAAATTTTACCTTATCAAAATAAATAACTTCGTCAATAACGGGCGGGTCAGGCAAAAAGCCTGCAAACTGCGGGTGCACCAGCCACGTTATTTTCGCTTTTGGGTAACGCCTGCGCAGCGCGTCCGCAAACGGCAGCGAGTGCAGTATGTCACCCAGCGAGCTCATTTTAATAAGTAAAATATTTTTATATTCCATCTCACGCTATCTCTTTAACAAAATCAAGTAAACTGCCGCCTTCAAACAGGTAACCTTTAATGCCTGCCGCTTCCGCGGATTCCACATCGCGCGGCTTGTCGCCGATTAAAAAGGCAGTATCCTTATCAATATCGTATTCTTCAAAAGCACGCAGAATCAAGCCCGGCTTGGGTTTACGGCAATCGCACTCCACGGCAAACTCCGCCACGGCGCCGCCGGGAAGATGCGGGCAGTAATAAAATTTTTCTATTTTACCGCCAGCTTCTGCAATCTGCTGCGCCATATAATTATGCAGTTTCTGCATATCGCCGACGGTATAATAACCGCGGGCTATGCCGCTCTGGTTGGTAACAACAAAAATTGTGTAACCTTTTTTGGTAAGATAGGCCAGCGCTTCTTTGGCGCCGTCAATCCACTCCAGGTCTTCAATTTTGTATAAGTAAGATTTATCAACGTTTAAAACGCCGTCGCGGTCAAAAAATGCAGCCTTAAGCTTCATATTTATAATACCCGCCGGTCTTGTCCAAAAGTGCGCAGTATTCGGCTACCGCTTCGTCAATATCGGTAAAGCCACCGTCGTAGCCAGCTTCCAGAAGTTTCGTGGTATCTGCCTGCGTATAGCTCTGGTATTTGCCGCGCAGAACATCCGGGAACGGAATGTATTCCAGCGTGCCGCTGCCGAAATGCTTAAGCACGCCTTTGGCAAGCGTGTTGAAAGTATGCGCATGGCCGGTGCCGCAGTTGTAAACGCCGCTCAGTTCCGGATGGTCCCAGAAGAAGAAGTTTACTTTTACAACGTCCTTTACATAAATGAAATCACGTGTTTGTTCGCCGTTGCCGTAGCCGTCGATGCCTTCAAACAGTTTAACCTTGCCTTCGGCTTTCCACTGGTTGTACATCTGGAATACCATGGAGGCCATTTTGCCTTTGTGGTTTTCCTGCGGACCGTAAACGTTAAAGTAACGCAGGCCAACAAGCTGGCTGCCGGTTTTGCCAAAATAACGGCGGGCATAGTTATCAAAGAAAAGTTTGGAGAACGCATAAACATTCAGCGCTTCCTCGCACTCCGGTTTTTCGGTAAAGCCGTGCGCACCGCTGCCGTAGGTAGAAGCAGAAGAAGCGTAAATCATCTGAATTTTCCTGTCTGCTGCAAAGTGCATGAGGTTTTTGGTATATTCAAAGTTGTTCTGCATCATGTATTTGCCGTTGTATTCCATGGTATCGCTGCATGCGCCCTCGTGGAAAATAACGTCAATTTTTTCATGGTTGAATTTGCCTGCTTTCAGTGCTTCGGCAAAATCAATTTTATCCATATAATCCAAAGCCTTTAAGCCCTGAATGTTTTTGAATTTTACCATATTGGTAAGGTTATCAACGATAAGGATATCGTCGCGTCCGCGTTCGTTAAGGCCTTTAACAATGTTGCTGCCGATAAAGCCGGCACCGCCGGTTACAATAATCATAATTTGCCCTCCTTTACAAGCTGCGCTACTTTTTCTAATAACCCGGTTGTAGAATAACCGTCCTCAAATTTTATAATCTGTACTTCACCGGCGTATTCGCGCCCGGCTACTTCTTCAGGTTTATAATCGCCGCCCTTAACCAAAATATCGGGGCGGATTTTTTTCACAAGTTCCGTTGGCGTGTCTTCGTCAAACAGCACTACCGCATCAACGCAGGATAAAGCTGCCAGCACACGCGCACGGTCAAGTTCGTGGTTCAGCGGGCGCGTTGCGCCTTTCAAGCGCTTTACGGAAGCATCCGTGTTAAGCCCGACAATTAAATGCCTGCCAAGGCGTGCTGCCTGCTCCAGATAAGAAACATGCCCGACATGCAGAATATCAAAGCAGCCGTTGGTGAAAACAATTTTTTCGCCGCAGGCACGCCAGGTATTGGCCAGCGATTCGATTTCCTGCCAGCTGAGCGTACGGTAACCGTAACCGTCCTTACGCTGCTCGGCAAGCAAATCCTTTAAAAGCTCGTCGCGGTGTACGGGGTAAGTGCCAACTTTGCCAACAACAATACCCGCCGCACGGTTTGCCATGTAAACGGCGTCCTCCAGTGCCAGCCCACCTGCCGCACCGGCCAGCAGCGTTGCCGCAACCGTATCGCCCGCGCCGGAAACATCGAACACATCAAGCGCCGTTGCCGGAGCGTTAATAATAAGCCCGTCCCGTCCTGCCAGCGTCATGCCTTTTTCACTGCGGGTTACAACTACATTTTTTATATTGTACTGCGCCGCAGCGGCACGCGCCAGGCGCAAAACCGGTTCGTCCTCGTTAGGCACGGTTTCATGCGCAGCTTCGCACATTTCCTTTAAGTTCGGCGTAATAAAATCGCAGCCGCTGTATTTCGTCCAGTCTGCGCCTTTAGGGTCAACAAGCACAGGCACTTTATGTTCCCCTGCCGTTTTAATTACCCACTGCAGAAAGTTATGCGAGCATACGCCTTTGGCATAGTCCGAAACAGCGATGCCATCCAGCCCGCTGTCAATAAGGTTTAACAGCCACTCTGAAAGGCGTTCAGTTTCATCTTCAAACAGGTCGCCGACCTCTTCAAAATCAAGGCGCAGCATTTGCTGCTTGGCACCCAATATGCGCATTTTGGTAATGGTAGAGCGCTTGTCCGATTTTATCAGCCCGCTGTAATCAATGCCGGCTTCTGCCATCATGCCTTCCAGCAGGCGTCGGTTTTCGTCATCGCCGGTAACGCCGCCCACATAAACCTTGCATTCCAGATGCGCCAGGTTGGCTGCCACATTTGCCGCACCACCCAGCACGGAAGTAATGCGCGTTACCTTATTTACAGGCACTGGTGCTTCCGGCGAAATGCGTTTTACATCGCCGTAAAAATAACGGTCCAGCATTACATCGCCGATAACGGCAATTTTTAATTGTTGTATTTTTTCTGCTAAAAATTTTGTGCAGCTGAGTTGTGACAATTTATTCACCATCCACCAGTTCGCAGATTATATGGCCGATTAAAATGTGCATTTCCTGTGCGCGCGCCGTTACCGGGCAGGGAATGGCAATGCAGATGTCACATTCATCCTTCATTTTGCCGCCGCCCTGCGCCGTCATGCCAATGCAGTGCATGCCTCTGGCTTTAGCTTCGGCAATAGCCGCCAGCACGTTTTTGCTGTTGCCGCTGGTAGAAATGCCAACCAGCACGTCGCCCTGCTGCCCGAGAGCTTCTACCTGACGGGAAAACACGCGGTCATAGCCGTAGTCATTGGCAACCGCCGTTAAGATGGAAGTATCGACGGTAAGCGCAATACCGGCAATGCCTTTGCGTTCTTTTTGAAAGCGCCCTACAAATTCGGCTGCCAGGTGCTGGCAGCCGAATTTGTA
>ENA-OPDG01000283-OPDG01000283.1-human-gut-metagenome-genome-assembly--contig:-NODE-283-length-50040-cov-3.079604_pt1 | contig 50040 bp, 35 predicted proteins | sample MGYA00241259_ERZ501498 | MGnify/ENA primary metagenome ERZ501498 (study PRJEB25962, sample SAMEA2042582) | human gut metagenome | biome: human gut; feature: human-associated habitat; material: faeces... | reverse complement strand
AGGATTTTGACATGTACAGAACCTTTTACTGCGGACTCTGCAGGGAACTGCGTGAGAAATACGGGATATCCGGCCAGATTACATTAAGCTATGATATGACTTTTGTGATCATGCTTCTTTCCGGCCTTTATGAGCCAAAGACGTACAAGGGCACTACCAGATGCATTCTTCATCCTGTGAGAAAACAGCCAGTTCGAAAGAATGTGATGACAGAATACTGTGCAGACATGAATATAATTTTAACTTATTATAAATGTCTGGATGACTGGAACGATGACAGAAAATATGTGAAGCTTGGTTACGCCAGGCTTCTCGAGGGGAAAAATAACCGTCTGTTAAAACTTTATCCAGATAAGGCGAAGCGGATCGTCGAACTTCTGGATGAGCTTTCCGCTTTGGAGAAACAGGGAGAGACAGATATAGACAGAATGTCCGGGATTTTTGGGCATATTATGGAGGAGATTCTTGCTTACAGGCAGGATGAGTGGGAGAAAAGCCTTCGAAGAATTGGCTTTTATCTTGGCAAATTCATCTATCTTCTGGATGCATATGATGATGTGGAAGAAGATGTGAAAAATAAAGATTACAATCCTTTCGCAGAAAAATATACAATGGAAGGGTTTGAAGGGGAAGTACGCCAGATCCTTATGATGATGATGGCAGAAACCTGCCGGGAATTCGAAAAACTTCCTATTATAAAATATGCAGACATCCTGCGGAATATTTTATATTCCGGAGTATGGTGCAGATTTGAGAGTATATCGCGAAAGCGCAGGGAAGAGCGGGAGAAAGAAGATGTTTGATCCATACAGTGTGCTGGGTGTTTCGAGAGATGCATCTGATGATGAAATAAAGAAGGCATATCGTAAGCTGAGCCGTAAATATCATCCGGATGCTAATATCAACAATCCGAACAAAGCACAGGCAGAAGAAAAATTTAAAGAAGTCCAGCAGGCATATGAACAGATCATGAAAGAACGGGAATATGGTTCTTCAGGAAACTATAATTCATATGGTGGTTTTGGTGGCTTTGGTACACAGGGCCAGAATACGTATCAGGATGAAGAGGCAGTGCGCCGACAGGCTGCGGCAAATTATATCAACAGTCGACATTACAAAGAGGCAATGAATGTGCTTTCGTCGCTTCAGCAGAGAAACGGCCAGTGGTATTATCTGTCCGCAATGGCGAACATGGGACTGGGAAATAATGTAAATGCGTTAAATGATGCACGAAGTGCAGTAAATATGGAACCGGATAATATGCAGTACCGAATGTTGCTGCAGAGACTGGAAGGCGGAGGAACCCGGGATCAGGAACAACAGAATCCATTTGGAGGAATGCCAAGTGACGGAAGCGATTATTGTATGAAGCTTTGCCTGGCCAATCTGGCATGTAATCTTTGCTGTCCGGGTGGAATGTTCTGCTGCTGAGAAGAATCGTCAATAATGAAAAGAAATAACAGACCTTCTGGAATATCAATAAAATATTTTAGAAGGTTTTTTATAAAAAAATTGACAATTGTCGATTGGGATATTATGATAATGGGTGTGCTGTCATGCTAAAGCGATGTAGCGGCAAAGAACAGCATATGGGAAGCTGCTGTGAACAGAACAGTAACTACCGAAGTGAAATAACAGGAGGAAATCACAATGAGTATTCGTATTGGTATTTTAGGATATGGTAATCTTGGAAGAGGCGTAGAATGTGCAATTAAACATAATCCGGACATGGAACTGGTTGCAGTATTTACACGTCGTGATCCTGCAACTGTAAAAATTCTTACAGATTCAGCATCTGTTTACCATGTAGATGAAGCAGAAAAGATGAAAGATAAAATTGATGTTATGATTCTCTGCGGTGGAAGTGCAACAGATCTGCCGGTTCAGACACCGAAATATGCACAGTGGTTCAATGTGGTAGACAGTTTTGATACACATGCCAGAGTACCGGAACATTTCGCAAATGTTGACAAGGCAGCATCTGAAAGCAATCATGTAGGAATCATTTCTGTTGGCTGGGATCCGGGAATGTTCTCCCTGAACAGAATGTATGCAAACGCAATCCTTACAAATGGAAAGGATTATACATTCTGGGGCAAGGGTGTAAGCCAGGGACATTCCGATGCAATCCGTAGAATTGATGGAGTAAAAGATGGAAAACAGTACACAATTCCTGTAGAAGCTGCACTGGAAGCAGTCAGAAACGGAGAAAATCCGGAACTGACTACAAGACAGAAGCATACAAGAGAATGCTTCGTAGTAGCTGAGGAAGGTGCTGATCTTGCACGCATCGAGGAAGAGATCAAGACCATGCCGAACTACTTTGACGAGTATGATACAACGGTACATTTCATTTCCCAGGAAGAGCTGGACCGTGACCACAGCGGTATCCCGCACGGCGGTTTTGTGATCCGTACCGGTGAAACCGGATGTGAGGGTAACAAGCATGTGATCGAATATTCTCTGAAACTGGATTCGAATCCGGAATTTACCGGAAGTGTTCTGGTTGCTTATGCACGTGCTGCATATCGTCTGTCCAAAAAGGGCGAATCCGGAGCGAGAAGCGTATTCGATATCGCACCGGCTATGCTGTCTCAGAAAACACCGGAAGAACTGAGAGCTTCCATGCTGTAATGAGACCTGGTTCAAAAGCCTGAAACTGAATTTACACAACGTAAAAAGCAGAGCACAGGACGTGTTTTCCGTCACGGTGTCTCTGCTTTTTGTTTTGTATCTTCGTTACGGCAGCCTGCACTGCACGTTTTCTTTTTTGCTTTTACTTACATTTCACGCTCTTCTTTGCACTCCACTTGCTGTAAGCGGTCTTTCCGTTTGCTTTTTTGTAAGCACGGATGCGCACGTAATATCTGCTCTTCTTTTTCAGCTTTTTGATGGTCTTTGATGTCGCTGCCGCTTTTTTTACGGTAACTTTCTTTTTGTTTTTGGTAAATTTCGCATTGCGTGCATACTGGATCTCATAACCGTCTGCACCGGAGAGTTTCTTCCATTTTAATTTGATGGTTCCGGCTTTCGATGAGGTCAGAGCCGTGACCGTCACTTTTTTCCTGGTGATATTCGCTGAAGTATTTCCGCTGTTGTTTCCGGAAGCTGCAGCTTTTGTCTCTGTATAGGCAATGTTATTTTGCTTTGCATATTTGATCGCATAAGAACCTTTCGGCGCATAAATTTTCGCGTCTACAACCGGCTCTTCGCTGCCAACCCAGTAATAACCGGTTGCCAGACATTCTTCTCCGATTTCGGTCACACTCGCCGGTATCGTGATCTTCCTCAGATTTTCGCATGCATAAAAGGCCTTTTTCCCGATCGACTTCAGCCCTTCTTTAATCTCTGCTTCTTTCAGGTTGCTGAAATAATAGAACGCTTCCTCCGGGATACTGGTGATTCCTTTTTCGATCACGATCTTTGTGACGCACTCGCGGATATCTTTCCAGGAATTATCTGCAGAACTGTAGCTGTAGGAACGTGCTGTCGAGGACACCGGATAGCGGTAATGTGCTTCCTTATCGATATCGATTGCACCGATTCCGGAGATCGTCAGCACTCCATTTGCAAGGCTCCACACAGCATTCTCACCGGCTATGCGGTACACCTTTTTCTGAAAAGCTCCGCTGTTTGCATCAATGGAATAAAAGGCAACGGTGTTCGAACTGGAAGCACTGTAGACAATTTTTGAACCATTTACGATCGGATGACAGTCGGAAATCGGGGCCGGTGCCGTAAACTCCCGGCTGACAGTCTCGCCGTTTCCATCCAGAAATACATAGTGCAGTATGGAAACAGAAAGCGGATCGTTGTCTGTGATTTTCTGTGTCTTTCCGGTTTCTTCCCAGGAGAGCATAAAACGATTGTCGTTGATCTTCGTAAGTTTTACGCCGAGGAAACTTGCACCGTCTCCGGTAAAATCTGTGAGCCATCTGACCGTTGCTGCATCTTCGGTAAAATTGTTTTTCGGTGTGATCGTCAGATACAAGTTGTGCGGCATATCACTTGTCACATTGTCATACTGGCTCTGATCGATGGATGTTCCGACACTGAGAACATTTGAGGAGGATACTGCCAAATCATCCACACTCGCATAACAGGCAATTGCCCATGCATCGGTACGAAAGCCTCCATATTCCAGAACAGACAGACTCTGTTTTTTCATGGAAGCGGTATCGTATTTTGAAAGTTCCGTACATCGTCCGCCCTCACTCTGTTCCAGAACATAAAGCTGTGCACCGTCAGACTTGATGTACTGTGCAAAAGAATGTCCAAGGTTGCAGTCCACAATGGATCCTTTCAATGTTGTCTTATCAATCTGAACCATCAGATAGCCCTGATGTCCCTGGCCTACTCCGGCATCTACGTAGCCTTCATGTCCGGTTACAAGATAAAGATTGTTTCCGGATTCTGCCATCTCCACACATCCATAGTCAAACGGATAACGCACTTCGCCGCCGAACAGCTCCGGATCGCCGGTGATGGATGCTGCTCCGAGACGTCTCCAGTTTTTGTCATATTTGATGACCCGGATCACTTCTTTGGTGTCGCTCTGCTCCGTGTTGTTCTGTGCTTCTGCAAGATAATAAGCATCCTGCCCTGCATAAAAGCCGCCCCAGATCGGCAATTCCAGATCCAGTGAACCTTTTCGCTGAAGGTTAAATTGCGTATCATAATATTCCACCCGGACTTTACTGCCGTCATAGGCTACCCGCATATATCCGTTGTCTGTTACGGCCATATTTACCTTGTTTCTTAAAGATACCGTAAGGTTATCGACTGCCGTCGGCACCGTATTTCCCGCCGCATTCGTCATTTTCTGCGGCATCAGAATACACGCCAGAACAAGCAGCACACCAAACACGATCTTTTTTCCTTTTTCTGCTGTTTTTTTCATGCGTTTTCTCCTTTCTTTCCTTTGGCAGATGTTTTTTCTCTGCCTGACATTTTCTTCATCTGCTCTTCTGTATCAATATCAGAAAATTCTTCTTCATTTTCTATCTCCACGTAACAGCACTCGTGCTTTTTCAGAACAGACCTTCCGCCCTTATCGCCTTCCAGCTGCATCAGTTCCGGGATCAGATCTGCCCGGAACATACAGGGATTGCCAACTCTTTCCCCACAACGCAGAGAGAACGTCGGCGGCTGTGAAGTATATCCCTGCCTGAATCGCCGGCCTGCTGCCTGGATCAGCACTTCAATGCTCTGCTCGCTTAAGTTCGGCTGATCGGCAACTGCGAACATCAGATAATCCCACGTTCTTACATGCTCTGTCTTTCTTTCAAAAGAACGCTCGTTCTTTACAAAGCAATGCTCTTTTCTCACAAAATCATGTGCTTCCTGCACCGGGCAAATTTCCTTCTTTACAGAGTCATATATTTCCCCAACCGCACGTATCCCTGCTTTTATCGTATAAGAAACACCAAGTCTGCTCTCTTTGCAGAATACTGCATTCACGCCGGGCTGACTTTGTACTTCCTGATAAATTTCCGGATACTGCGTGACAACTGTCAGGGAAAGGTTCTGCGGCTGTTTTTCTCTGATCCGGAGCAGTTTTTCAAATGTATGAAGATACAGTGGCTTTCCCTGCCAGTTCTGAAGCAGTTTGTTTTCATTTCCAAAACGGCGGCTGTTTCCAGCCGCCATATAAATGATATGTATCATGATTCTTTGACGCGACGGTCGATTTCTTTCCACTGTGGATCGAGCATGCTCATCAGAATCTTTTCCGGAGTGAACGGTACAGTTCGGTGCCATACTCCGGTCGCACGGTAAATCGCATGGGCGAGTGCCGGTGCCGGGGTGTTGATCACGATCTCACCGATGGATTTGACACCAAACGGACCGCTTGGCTCGTAGCTGGTTTCAAATTCTACATTGATCCTGCCCATATCCAGACGGGTCGGGATCTTGTACTGCATAAAGCTGTTCTCTGCGATTTTTCCCTGTGCGTTGTAAGTCACATTTTCATAGAGTGCCATGCCGATTCCCTGGCCGATACCGCCTTCCGCCTGTACTCTTGCAAGGTTTGGATTGACCGGGAGAAGATGGATCATATCATAGACAATCTGCTCTCCAATGCCTTGAAGTATACAGAGAAGGGGGTCATTCACATACTGGTGAAGACTGCAAGAAAGAAGTGGACTATTGAAGTGAAGGATACGGGTATCGGCATTCCGAAAGAGGAGCAGGGCAATATTTTTCACGAATATTATAGAGCCCAGAATGCCATGAACTTTGAGGAAACCGGTTCGGGTATCGGTCTGATGATTACGCGCCGCATTGTGAAACAGCATCACGGCACCATCTCTTTCAGTAGCGTGGAAGGGCAGGGAACTACGTTTACGGTAACTTTCCCGCAGAGGATAAAGGCGAGCGTGGCGGTGGAAGCGAAGGCTGACGGCCAGGAAGAAGCTCAGGCCGCTACCGGGGCTGTGCATGAAGAAACGGAACGTGCCGGGAAGAATGTCCTTCTTCTGGCGGAGGACGATGCGGATATGAGGGAGTATCTGGTGGACAGCTTGTCTTCCGAATATAAGGTAGTTGCCGTGCCCGACGGCGGAAAGGCATTGGAGACGGCAAGGGAAATCAATCCTGATATCATTATCTCGGACATTGTGATGCCGGTACTGGAAGGTGATGAATTGTGCCGGATTCTGAAGTCATCGGTAGATACAAGCCATATACCTATTATATTACTGACCGCACTGAGTGAGAGGGAAAATATCATCTTCGGACTGGAGGCCGGTGCCAATGACTACATCATCAAGCCTTTCGACTTGTCTGTGCTGAAAGTGCGTATCAGGAATATTCTTCAGAATAGGCAGCATTTGCGCGAAACCGTGTTGGCGATGGATGCGCAGCCCGAAGAGACAGACTATACCAGCCAGTTGGACAAGGAGTTCCTGGACAAGGTTATGAAAGTGATTGAGGAGGAGTTGTCCGATTCGGAATTCTCCATCAATGACTTCTGCCGGATGCTGGGCATGAGCCGCACTTCTGTCTACAATAAGATAAAGACGCTGACCGGGCAGGGACCGAATGACTTCATCCGCATTGTCCGTTTGAACAAGGCAAAAGAGCTGCTGGTTTCCCGGAAATATTCGATAGGGGAAGTGGCGAATATGGTCGGATTTTCTGACCCGAAATATTTCAGTACATGCTTCAAAAAGCAGTTTGGTACCAGTCCCAGCAAAATTTAGAGCCATGAAGACTGCTTTTGAACCACCGCTGACAAGTATTAAACCTTTTTTGTCAGAGAATAAACCCTTGTCTCCCTGATAGTGCGTAATATTGTGGACAGTAAACAATATTAAAAAACGCATATAAAAAATGGAAACGTATTTAGGTCTTGATTTAGGAGGCACGAAGTTGCTGATTGGCGAAATGGATAGCCGTGGCAACATTTTGAGGTATAAGAAATATGACTCCGGTTACTTTAATCAGCAGGCTGCGCTGGAAATCATCAAGTCGTCGCTCGATGATTATATCCGTACCGTGGGCTGGTATGACCAGAAACCGGTAGCGATGGGTGTTGGCCTGATAGGGCGTGTAGATTCCAACGAAGGTGTCTGGCTGCAGATTGACCCGAGCAGGACACAGCGGATTGAGTTGGCAAAGGAACTGTCGGACATATATGGCATGCCTTGCCATATAGACAATGATGTGAAGAGCGCTACAAGAGCCGAACGCGTCTGGGGATTCGGACAAATTTCCAAAAACTTTATATACGTAAATGTAGGTACAGGCATTGCCGTGGGTACGGTGATAAATGGGAGACAAATCCGTGGCAGCCATTTCAATGCCGGCGAAGTGGGACACGTGCGTGTAGGTGTGAACATAGGCATTAAATGCGGTTGTGGACGGATGGACTGTGTGGAGGCGATTGCTGCCGGCATAGGTTTTGACAATTGTGCCCGTCTGCTCCGCAACCAGTATGAGACCGGCCTGCATATTCCGGCTGAAAAAGGGGAACGGGTGATTGTGAGTGAGGTGTTTGCACTTAGTCAGAAAGGTGACCCTCTCTGTACGGTGCTGGTGGAGAATGCAGCTGAGGCGCTTGCCAATCTTATCATGAATCTGGTACGTGTGATTGACCCGGACACGGTGGTGTTGGGTGGAGGCATTGTGGCCGACGGATATATGCACGAGAAGATTCTGGAGAAACTTCATCCTACGACCATGCGTTTTGTCAGCAACGGGGTTGTCATTACGAAACTGAATCCCAGATTTATCGGGCTTCTGGGGGCCGGTGCGGTGGCGATGAACATGTGATTAGGAATTAATGATTAAGAATATGAAAATAACAATAACAAAGAATGAAAAGGAGTTTGACTGCACGGCTGCATGGCGCATCATCGGGCAGATGTTGAATGAACCGGAGAGTGTGATAGGACTTTCGACGGGACGTACTACCGGCAATCTTCATCGGTTGGTGGGAGAAATCTATACTAAATATCCGTTTAAGGTGGATACCGTTACTTTCTTCGGATTGGATGAGGTAACGAATGTGCCGCGCGAATATGCCGGAGCATGCTACACGATGCTGAAAACGGAGTTGATGGATACATTGGGCATCAAGGAAGAGAATTTTTTGATGCTGCCTACCATTTCTGGTGATTTTGAACAGTCATGCAGGGATTTCCAGCAGGAAATTGCGAACCGTGGCGGCATTGATTTGCTGATTTTAGGGTTGGGTGAGAACGGACATCTGGGATTCAACCAGCCGGAATCTCCCTTTGGCGGTGAAGCATGGGTGACCCGGATGAATGTGGAACTGGAAGAACGCATCCGTAGAGAAACGGGTACTCCTCCCGATAAAGAGTTGGGAGGGGCTACTTTGGGAATAAAGAACATTATGCAGGCACGCCGGATTGTACTGGTTGCCAAAGGGACTAATAAAGCGGATATTGTCAAGCGGATGCTTGAAGGGCCTGTGACAACAGATGTTCCTGCTTCCATCCTTCAGCTTCATCCCAACTGTGAATTTCTGCTGGATGAGGCGGCGGCAAGCATGCTTAACTGCTAAGTCGCCTTGCAGGCGACTGATAACTAATTATTTGAATTAATAATCAAAATACTATGACACAACAAGAAAAACAAATAAACTATATGGGGCCCTTCATCACGATGGTGTTCTTGTTCTTTATTGTAGGTTTCCTTACGACTGCCAATACTCAGTTTCAGGGTCCTCTGAAAGAAACTTTTCTTTCGGAAGTGGGCGGGTTGAAAAATACTTTTGCTACTTTGATTACTTTCTCCTGGTTCCTTGCTTATCCGGTTTGTGGAGGGGTAGGCTCGTCGTGGATTAGTAAATACGGATATAAAGGAACATTGATGCGTGGATTGCTGGTGATGATTGTGGGGCTTGGTTTGTTCTTTGCCTCTTCCTATTTCACAGTACACTTTCCTGAAGCGAATTGGCATGCAGGAAATAATGTTATCCCTGGAGGGTTCTTGATTTTCTTACTGGGTTCTTTCGTGGTAGGGGCTTCGGCCACCATTCTGCAAGTGGTTATAAATCCTTATCTGACGGCTTGCCATGTCAAGGGTACCCAGTCCATTCAGCGTTTGGCTATAGGCGGTTCCGCCAATTCTGTGGGAACTACGCTTGCTCCTTATTTCGTGACTGGTGTCGTGTTTGGCGGTCTGTCTATGGAGGACATTCAGATTGACCAGCTGATGGTTCCGTTCCTGGCATTGATGGCTGTTATTTCTTTGATTGTATTGTTGTTGATGAAATTGTCTTTGCCCGATATCCAAGGAACCAGGGTAGAGAAGGGAGAAAAGCTGGAAAAAAGTGTATGGTCCTTCCGTCATCTGACATTGGGCGTGGTGGCTATCTTCTTTTATGTAGGAGTGGAAGTCTGTATCGGGGCCAATATCAATCTGTACGCCATCGAGATGGATTATGCTTCTCCGGCACTGATGGCTACGCTCTATTGGGGTGGTATGCTTGTGGGCCGCCTGGTGGGGAGCAGCCTGAGCAGGATTTCTCCCCGCGTGCAGTTGACGGTTACTACGGTATCGGCAGGACTACTCGCCCTACTGGCCATTCTTCTGAATAATCCGTGGCTGCTCACGGCAGTAGGTCTGTTCCATTCCATCATGTGGGGAGCTATCTTTACTTTGTCCGTTGCCCATTTGGGAAAATACACTTCGGTGGCTTCGGGTGTGTTCATGATTGGAGTGGTAGGCGGTGCCATATTGCCCTTGTTGCAAGGAGTGCTTGCCGATGTTCTTGGAGGCTGGAGATGGTCATGGCTCATCGTTCTTTTTGGAGAAGCGTTTATGCTGTATTATGCATTGATAGGTTCACGGGTCCGTCAGACCTGCGATAATTTGTAATTAAAGATAGTACTTATGAAAAAAATTAGAATGATGATGGCTGCCGCTTTGGGCGTATTGGTTTCATGCGGTAGCGTTAAGTCGGGAGAAGAGGTCGTTGCGGCTTCCCGCGATTCAAAGGTTGTGGTTGCTTATGTCACTTCGTGGAGTGAGGTGATGCCCGACCCGCAGTACATGACGCATATCAACTATGCGTTCGGTCATGTAAACGAGAGCTTTAACGGTGTCAAGATTGATAATGAGGAACGTTTGAGACAGATTGTTGATTTGAGGAAACAGAAGCCGGAGCTGAAAGTGCTGCTTTCCATCGGCGGCTGGGGAAGCGGACGTTTCAGTGAGATGGCTGCCAATGATGAATATCGCCGTGCTTTTGCCGCGGACTGTGACCGTGTGGTGAAGGAGTTCGCTTTGGATGGCATTGACATCGATTGGGAATATCCCACCAGCTCTATGGCAAATATATCCTCGTCACCGGACGATACGGAGAATTTTACACTTCTGATGCAGGATATCAGAGCTGCCATCGGCAATGAAAAGGAACTGACACTTGCCACCGTAGCTTCTGCCCGTTACATTGACTTCAAGGCTATCTTGCCTTCCGTCGATTTTGTGAATATCATGGCTTATGACATGGCTTCTGCTCCCAAGCACCATTCGGCGCTTTATCCGTCAGGACATAGCGGTGACATTACTTCGGACGGTGCCGTTACTGCACACTTGAAAGCGGGCGTACCGCCTTCCAAGCTGGTGATGGGTATGCCCTTCTATGGTCGTGGAGGTGACGGTTATCCCAGCTTCCAAGACTATAATAAGGTAGGGAATACGGATACCCAATATACTGAAAAGTGGGATGAGGTGGCTCAAGTGCCTTATCTGGCCGATAAGAATGATACGTTGGTATTTGGTTTTGAGAATCCCCGTTCACTTGCCATCAAGTGTCAGTATATTCTGGATAAAGATTTGCTGGGAGGCATGTATTGGGATTATAGCGGAGACAATGAACAGGGTGATTTGCGCCGTACGGTAGCAGAAAACCTATTGGGCAAGCCGCACAAGGCGAAGGTACTGGTGTTGACGGAACGTGGCGGACAGCACGGAGGATTTACGGATGCCGGTTTGAGGTGGTTGGCGGCCGAAGGTGTAAAGGGGAATTTCAGTATTACCGAGATAAACAATGCCAGGAACATAACGGAGGCTTACTTGTCGCAGTTCAGCCTGGTTATTCAATTGGATTTCCCGCCTTATACTTGGCCGAAGGAAGCGGAAGATGCGTTCGTCAAGTATATAGAAGAAGGCCGTGGCGGCTGGATAGGTTTCCATCATGCTACTTTGCTGGGCGAGTTTGACGGTTATCCCATGTGGCAATGGTTCTCTGATTTCATGGGTGGTGTACGTTTCAAGAACTACATAGCTCCGCTGGCCGACGGTACGCTGATTGTGGAAGATAAACAGCATCCGGTAATGAAGGATGTTCCGGCCTCTTTCGTGGTGCCCGATGACGAGTGGTATACTTATGACAAGAGTCCGCGCCCTAATGTACATGTATTAGCCAATGTAGACGAATCGAGCTACACGCCTGCATCGGACATCAAGATGGGCGATCATCCGGTGGTTTGGGTCAATGAAAGCAAAAAGGCACGCAATGTTTATTTCCAGATAGGGCATAGTAGTAAGTTGTACGAAACGGAAGGGTTTACGACCATGTTCAGAAATGCCATTAACTGGACTTTAGAAAGGTAATACTTTTTATAATCAATGGATTTGGAAGAAAACGGGTACGTACAGAAACGTATCCGTTTTTTTATGGGTTTAAACTTTATCACTTTAAGTTTAAAATAAAACGTTTTTTATGGATGTGTTAGTAAATGAACTCCTTATGAGAAATATTCAACTTCCATTTCTTGTTTAGTACGTAATTTCGCTTATCGAAGTATTGGAATTTGTATCAATACAATATGAATAACTTCCTATTTTATAAACTAATACTATTATCATGAAAAGAAAAAGAGTCCTTTTGCTGCTTTGCATTCTCAGTTGCACTTTGCAGCTCTTCGCACAACAAATTAATGTGCAGGGTATCGTTTATGATCCTTCTGGAGAAACGGTTCCGGGTGCTAATGTCAGTATGAAAAGTAATCCGGCTGTGGGTACTGTGACGGACATTGATGGGAATTTCAGCCTGAAAGCTTCTGCGGGTGATGTGTTGGTCTTCACTTTTATCGGTTATGAGCCTATTGAGTATAAACTGACTGCTGCAGATACAAATCTGAAAGTCCGTTTTACTGATTCTTCTGAGTTGCTGGACGAGGTAGTTGTAGTAGGCTATGGTGTACAAAAGAAGAGTGTACTTTCGTCTGCTGTGAGCCGTGTTACCAGTGAAGAGTTGGATAAAGGTAATCCTACAAATATTCAGAATGCCTTGAAAGGTAAAGTTTCCGGTGTACAGATTATCTCTAATTCAGGTCAGCCCGGTGCGGAATCAAAGATTCGTATTCGGGGTACCGGTACGGTCAACAACTCCGATCCGCTTTATATAGTAGACGGCATGCCGTCTGAAAGTGGTATCAGTCATTTGAATCCTTCTGATATTGAGTCTATTGAAGTGTTGAAAGACGCAGCTTCCGCCGCTATTTACGGAGCCCGTGGTGCTAATGGTGTTGTACTGATTACTACGAAGAAGGGTACTAAAGGAAAGGCTACTTTGAACTATGAATTTACGTACGGTATTCAGAATCCTTCCAAGAAGGTGGATTTGCTGGGTAGTGCGGATTATCAGATGTTGATGAATGAAATGGCTGCCAATGCAGGTAAGGACCCTTATTTCCCGACTGTTTCCAGCGTCAATACCGACTGGCAAAAGGAACTGCAGAACAAGAATGCTCCTATTATGAACCACAAGGTTTCGTTGAGTGGCGGTACGGACAACTCTACCTATTATGCTTCTTTCGGTTATGTAAAGCAAGAAGGTATTTATGCTAAAGGACATGCTGATTATGAACGCTACAATGTACGCTTGAATTACAATAATGTATTACTGGACACGAAATCACGAAATTGGTTGAATAAGATTAGTTTTGGTGCAATTGCAAGCTATTCCAAGTCAATCCAGACTGGTAATACTATTGGCAATAGTGAAGCAGCAGGCTTGATTACTTCCATGAATATGTTGCCTCCTACCGAGCCGGTTTATCAGACCGACCCTGCTATACTGGAGCAATATGCCGTAACTTATCCAAATCATGTCATTGCTCCCAACGGCCTGGCATACAATATCATCGAGATGCGTGAAATAACCAATCCGCTGGCAGCCATGCAGGTCAGTCATAACCAGAGGACTATGCCTCAGAATTTCGGTGCGAACTTTAACCTTGATGTCGACTTGTTGCCAGGCTTGAAGTTCAAGACTACCTATGGTGCGGAATGGGTGTTCAATTCCATCAAGAATGTAACTCCGGTCTACGAGCTAAATGCTACCAGTAAGAATGCCACTTCCAAGGTAGAGGATAAGAAAAGGGAGTCTTCCTATTGGCAGTGGGAAAATGTACTGTCGTATACAAAGTCTTTCGGCCGTCATAATATAGGTGCACTGTTCGGTACAAGTATGTCTTCCTACCATTACTCCAATTTGGAAGCGGAAGATTATAATCTGCTGGTGGTGGATATAGACAAGGGATATATAGACACGGCCACAGCGCCCGAAGAGCAGTCCAAAGTATGGGGTGGGGCAGAAGACCACCGCATTGCATCCGTATTCGGACGTATCAATTATAATTATGATGAAAAGTATTTGTTCGAAGCGGTAGTGAGACGGGACGGTTCGTCAAACTTCAGTCGCGAGCACCAATATGCTACATTCCCTTCGGTTTCTTTGGGTTGGGTGTTGACTCGTGAGAAGTTCATGGAGAACAGACCTTCCTGGTTGGATTTTGCCAAGATACGTCTAAGCTGGGGACAGAATGGTAACGAACGTATTGGCTCCTTTGCCTATACAAGTATGATGAGTCAGGGTAAGAATGCAGTCATAAATGGAAAGGTATATACGGGCATGCTGCCCAGTGGCTATGCCAATGCTGATTTGAAATGGGAGACCTCCGAACAGACCGACTTGGGTATTGACTTGCGTTTCTTCAACAGTGCATTGACATTCTCTGCCGACTATTTCGTGAAGAAGACGAAGGACATGCTGCTTTCCATGCCGATTCCTCTTTATACCAGTTATGGCAGTATGACGGTCAATTCGGGTACAGTGAAGAACGAAGGTATCGAGTTCGAAGCGTCCTATCGCTTTAAGGTGGGTGAAGTGAATCTGGGTATCAATGGAAATGCTTCTTATGTGAAGAATACCGTAACAGACCAGGGCCCCGACCGTGTCGGTCTCAATAATATCGGCGGTGGTATGGGCGGCCAGGTCAGTTGGAGAGAGAACGGGCGTCCGTACGGCTTCTTCTACGGTTACTTGCATGATGGCATTTTCCAGAATCAGCAGGAGATAGACAACTATACCTACGTAGATTCTAACGGAAAGACTCAGCTGATACAGCCGAATGCCAAGCCTGGAGATATTCGTTTTAAAGATTTGGATGGTGAAAATGGGTTGAATGGTGATGACCGTACCATGATAGGCAAGCCGAACCCTGACTGGACATATGGATTCACTCTTTCTGCCGATTGGAAAGGAGTTGATTTCAGTGCATTCTTCCAGGGAAGTATCGGAAACGACATTTATAAACTGTACAGACGTTCCAATGTGACTTTTGGTAACTACGACAAATCTTGGCTGAACCGTTGGCATGGTGAAGGCACTTCCAATTGGGTGCCACGTGTGATAGATGGTGACAACAATAACTATCAGGTTTCAAACTTTTTTGTGGAAGATGGTTCGTATATGCGTTTGAAAGTGTTGCAGATTGGCTATAGTCTGCCCGGACAGATGTTGCAGCGTGTCGGCGTCAAGGGGCTGCGTTTCTTTGTGCAGGGCGAAAATCTGTTTACAATTACCAACTACAGCGGTTATGATCCTGAAGTGGGAACACGTGATGGATTTGACGGGGGAACATATCCGCAAGCACGTACTTATACTATCGGTGCGAATATTACATTTTGATTAACCTAAAAATTAGATACAATGAATAAGATATTAAAGGTATTGGCTTTGGGTGCGATGGCTTTGTCGACCACAGCTTGTTCAGATTTTCTGGAAGTGAATCCGAGAACTCAGGTGTCAGAAACCGAATTCTATAAGACGGAAGACGATATGATGAAGGGCTTGTATGCCGTGATGAATGAAATGCAGACCCGTATGCCGGAGGTTTGGTCTTACTCTTCTTTGCTGGGTGATGAGTCCGAAACCGGCGGTGGTATCGGTGAGGGGTCTTACAAGACGAAATGGGATACTTTTACCTATGACGCGACTTCTTGTTTCGGTGCATGGGGATATGGTTCTTGGTGGAATGAGTGGGATTTTGGCTTGTTCAATGGAGTCATTGCTGCCAATCTGTTGATTGACAAATTGGCCGGATGCAACCTCAGTGCAGACTTTGTCAATTCCATTTCTGCCGAAGCGCGCTTTTACCGTGCCATTTTCTATTACCATCTGTTTATGGGGTATGAGCAATTCCCGCTTATCAAACATTATCTGGCAGCCAGTGAAATGTATAGCGTTGCCAAAGGAACCCGTGAAGAAATTTATGAGTTTATGATGGGTGACTTGGATGACGAAGTGACTAAGTATCTGCCCCAGCGCAGTGCTACACAGCAGGGACGCGTTTGCCGGGATGCTGCCAAGCTGCTTCGTGCCAAAATTATTTTGTTCCATCGTGATGAGACTAAATATCAGGTGGCATTGAATGACATGAAAGAAATAATCACCAGTGGAAGATACCGGTTGAACCCTGATTATCAAAACTTATGGGTGAAAGACGGAGAATGGTGTGCGGAATCTATCTTTGAGGTATGTTATGCCGGCAATAACTCCGGCGAAGGGTTTGGGCTTGCACGTTCTTTGGGTGGTCGTAACATTGTTGACCTGAGAAGTGCCGAGCAGGGTGGATTAGGCGAAGGTTATGGGCAGAACACCATGCCGAGTACTGTTTACAACATGTTTAAGGAAGGTGATACGCGCCGTGAGGGAACAGTCATTGTCTATGCGGACGAGGCTAAAAAAGTGGCAGAAATGGTGGCCAAAGGTGAACTACCGGCAGGAAGTGCTTTCCAAGTCAGTGACCAGCAGGAAAATTACGAGGGTCTGGGGCACTATAAGATTCATCCGAGAAAGGAGACGACGTCTACGGTGAATCCTACGGATAACTATTATAACTCTTGGCGTATTTACCGTTATGCCGATGTTTTGCTGCTGGCTGTGGAGCTTGATGTACGCATCAACGGAACTGCCAGTGCCGATGCGCAAGGCTGGTTCGACCAGGTCAGAGACCGCGCTTTCAAAGACAAAGAGCATCGTATCAACTTGGCCGGAAAGAGCAAGCAGGAGCTGTTGGATATTCTTTTTGAAGAGCGTGGGTATGAGTTTATGGATGAAATGCAGCGTTGGTTTGATATTCTGCGTTTCGATAAAGGAACAGAGATTTTAGGTAACAAAGGTTGGACGGAGAAGTTCAGATACTTTCCAATTGACCAGTCGGAAATGGATAGAGCTAAAGGTGGCTTGACACAGAACCCTGGCTGGTTATAAGTTTTGATTGTTTTTTTCTGAAGAGTCCCCAGTATTTCCTTGTGAATAATACCGGGGATTTTTTGTTCCTTCACAAAGTTTGTTTTGGCAAAACATCTGTCATGCTATCACGCAAATGGGTGTATTGTTTTGATTATAAATCAATTAAAGCGTGATAGATACCCGTGACAGATAAAAAACGTTACAACCATCTATCACGCTTTCCAATCTTTCTAAAAGATGATGCCTCCTATTTATTGGGTGAATCGTAAAAGTGGCTATTGTCTTAGTTCTCAACATGAAACTTTTAGTTTTGAGACTAAATACGAGAAGTTTTGATTGGGAAAATAATTGGTTTCATTAAGGGAAACCTTTAGTTTCCTTTCGTAAAACTAAAAGTTTCAGCAAGTGAAACTTTTGGTTTCAACGATATGAAACTGTCATTCCGGCCCGTTGGGAACCGGCAAGGGTATCTATATAAAACGACCGAAACAGATACTTTTCGAAGGAAAAGTATCTGTTTCGGCATAAAAACGTAGTGTTAACATAGGAAATAGGGGAATTATCCCCTATTTATTCTCTTGATTGCTGTTATGGAAACCGTTTTATTTGAGGAACGGGTTGCCGCTTTTGTCTTTGCTCACTACCCAGCGGAAAGCATTAACCAATAGCAGGTTCTGTGTACCGTCGATAAACTCTTCGTCACCATGCCCCATATTCAGGTAAATCATTCTGTAATTCTTGTTGGACCATACGATGGGGAAGTCGCCAAAATTCACTACATCCTTGATACCCAGTGGATAGTTCTTGGGAGATAGGGACAAGAGTACCTCTACGTCCTTGTTCTGGCGGGGGCTGGGAGTCCATTGGTACCATTCGCTGGCGGGAGCCACGAATGATGCAGGCAGATTCTTGGTAACGGGATGTTCTTCGTTGTCGACTTCGACCAATACCGGCTGGGGAGGCCAGTTGTTGCAATAGAACACCCCACCACCAAGAAACTTAACGAACCAGGGCCAATGCGTGTTTTTGTCGTTGTAGGCTGCTGCGTGGAAACCTACCCAACCGCCACCGTTTTCCATGTATTGCTCAAAAGCATCGCGTTCGGCCTTGGTGTTGGGGGATGTGTTAAGCATGATAATGACATTGTATTCTTTCAGTTTCTCGTATGGGTATTTTGAAAAATCGGTAGTAATATCCAGAACAAAGCCGTCACCGTAATTGAGCTTCTTGAAGAAAGTGGTTGCTTGTTCTGCAAATTGTACGTGTGCTTCTTCCGCATGTTGCGTGTAATAAATCAAGGCCTTGAAGCGAGGAGCTTTGGCATAGTTTGCCGGATAACCTTCGGGGACTTGTGCGTACGTCAGCAAGGTGCAAGCCGTAAACAATAAAATAAGCAGATGTTTCATAATTTGTAATTTATAATTTATAAGTTATTAATTCTCCATTATCTAATATTCCGCAATCAGAGACAGCCATTTGCCTGCCGAGGTAACCCATACCTCTTTATAACAGGCATTGTTGGTTTGCGGCCAATAGGGGACATCGTCGTTACCCAGGGTACGGATACCAACGGGCATCTCTCCTGTCATTTCTCCCGAAGAGAAGGTATTCAGTTGCGGATAGTTGTGTCCTTCTCCATAAATCAAGGATTGTCCGAAAGGATTCTTGCCTACGGTCCAGTACAACTGTTCCAGACCGATGTTGAGCAGTTCCTTGTCCTTCAGGAAGTTTCCGCAGATGGCGGCGGACTTTCCGTTGGAAAGATGGATGGCGGTATTGCCGTTGAAGATATTGAACCACACGGGGAAGCGTTTCATGTAGTGCTCTTTGTCCAGTTGTACTCCTCGTTTAATCTGTTCCGTGTACAGTTCCTTGGCATTGGCAGGGGGAAACAGATGGAGGGCGTAGAAGTTGGTGGTATCCTTATATTCCTCTGCATGGTAAACACCGCTTGGAATCATACCGTAGGGATGGGTATACTTCATCATTCCTTTCAGATACTCTCCATATAGTTGTATGGAATTCACCCATTTAGGATAATCGGGGTGCTCTTTCTGGGTTTCGCAAAGCATCACCATGGCCTGCATATAGACCTGCTCGCGCGACTGGTGTATGTAATGTACGATGGATTTGCGGGATTTGTCCCGGTAGAAGAATCCGCGTGTCCCGTCTTGGTCTTTCAGCGGTTCCGTACGTTGGCAGTCGAGGGTATAGCGGATGTATTCGGCGGCGATGTCCGCATAAGAAGGCTTTCCGGTCAGCTTGTATAATTGGCTTGCCGACCAGGAGATGGTAGCCATATACTGACTTTTCGAAGTGTTGTAACTGTGTTCGTAAGGCTGGACGAACTGGTCGAAGCTATCTTTTTTGAACTTCTCCATAGCAAAAGCGAAATCTTCTTCGGCCACGCGCAATAGGTATTCCTGCAGCATCGGGTCGTTGTCCAGCGTCATGGAGGCGTAAGCTTCGTATCCGGCATAGAGAAAGTTGTCAAATGCCATGTTCTGTACACGTACGGAAGATATGTCGTCCAATGTATTGAACACACCGTCTTGCCAGATAAGCAATCCCATGCTGCTGGCGCGGTAACCATCGCCGTAGCGGTTCTTTAGGATGAACTCTACTCCCCATTCCGCCTCTTCACGCAGGCGGGCGGCGAGGGCTGGGTTGATATTTCTTTGTTTATTATAGGCTTCGAGCAGAGCAAAGGTCACGTCTCCCGTCTGCAAGGTTTGCTGGGACAAGTCTCCTGCATCGTGCCATCCGCCGGAGTAGGAGATGCTGCGTCCGTCATGTCGGGACATGAGGTCTACGTGGCAGGTGGAATGCTTGCCGGGAACCGGATGTCCACAGCGCTGGCAGAAGATGAAGTTCAGCACTTTCCATTGTGAATCTTCCCAAAGCCGTTCTCCAATCCGAAAGGTGGGAGTTAGCGATGTTCCGACCTTCAGCTGATACTCTCCGGGATTATTGAAGGAGGTGAAATCAATAAGGCCAAATTCTCCGAGAGTGGTTTTCTCTTTTCGGATGTCTCCTTCGTAAGCTATTTCTCCGGTTGGGGTAAGCAGTTGGAAGCGCTTTCCGGCGTCTATGGTGAGGTTTGTGTTGATGAGGGCGGTTTTGGGGTGGTTGACGGCATAGCCGGTTGTCGAGTAGGAGATTTTTCCATCGGCAGGTATCCATCCGCTGACTTTCTCAGGGGCTTTCACCGTTTGCAGTTGTAGATTGTCCAGGTAGTAGATAGCTGAATCTCCTGTAGTCCGGTCTTTGCCTTTGAGGGCTGTGCTGAAGGTGATGGACATCACCTTGTCGCGCTGATACTCGTCTATTTCGAGGAAGCATTGGTTCCACTCCTTATTAATAAGGTTAATGAGGTGTGAACCCGAAGGCTGATTATATCCTTTCTTGGCAGGAGTATCTGCATTGCGAAACGTGAGGTTCATGTTGACGATGCGCGCGCCGTCGCAATCGGGATAGATGGAGAATACGATGCGGTTGTACTTCTCCAGATTGGCGCCGTCCAGATGATAGGTAACACTGCTGTTTCCGTAGGTGGCATAGTCTGGGTCGGAAGGAGAGCCGGTCGCCCTTTTCCCGGTGAATGTGGGGAATTGCAGTTTGATGCTGCCTTTGCCGGAAACGGTCTTTTCCGTACTGAAGGACATGCTTCCTGCGCCGGAATGGCTCCATCCCTCTGTACCTGCCGAGCGAGTGAGAGGAGCGCTTTGCAAGACCTCCTTTTTCCATCCGTTGGCTTCGAAAGAGTTTTCAATATCCAGGGGTAGGGGGTGATGTATCAGTCCGCTTTCGTGGAGTTGTCGTTCCAGTTTGGGGTCTTGGGTCAGACGTGTCTGACCGTATGCGGCAATACTGCCGAGAGATAAAAGGTATAAAAATAATAATGTCTTTCTCATGTTGATGTCAACCTTTGGTTTCGGTTGCAATGTTAGCCATTATTAGGCAGAAGGAGGTTTGAAAACTGCCATAAAAGCTTTAAAAGCTATCCGAAGTAGAGGAAATATGAATTTCGGTAGATGTATAATCCCTATGATGTACGACTTATAATACCAAAGAAAATACTAAAATCGTATTTTCATAACAGAAGAAAATTGTAACTTTGCGAAGTTATGTCACAATGTTAACCTATGATGCGTATCTTGATTTTAATAATAATGCTGTTGCCATGTTCGCTTGGTATGTATGCATCTGCAATAGATAGCCTTTTGTCTGTTCTGGATAAGACTATCGTGATGCGTAGACAATACGAGGAAGAAAAAGAACGGTATATTTCTTTGATAAAGGATGAGTTGAAGCAAGGGAAGCTTACTGACATGGAGCGTTATCTGATACAAAATCGTCTTTTTGCCGAATATAATTCTTATATTAGTGATTCTGCATTACATTATATAAATGAAAATATTCTTATTGCCACACGGCTAAATAATAGGCAATGGATAAATAGTTCTATATTAAATAAAGTACATATTCTAAATACTTCGGGCCTTTTTGTTGAAGCAATGGAATTACTGAAATCGCTTCCTCGTAACACGTTGGAGGGTGAAAATATAGTGGACTATTATGTATGTTTTGAAAACCTATATCTCTATCAGGCAGAGTATGCCACTGATCGGAACTACGTGAACAATTATCTTCGGATAGCAAATTTGTATAGGGATTCTATAATCAGCCTAGTACCGGAAGATACTTATAGATATGTAGTCGTGCATGCACCTCAGCTCATTGACCAGGGAAAAAGTCAGGAGGCTATATGTTTATTGAAGAATTTTTTACCTCGGTTGAAATCCAATACGCGTGAGTATGCAGTAGCTACTTCAATTCTGGCTTTTGCTTATCATGTCGTGGGGAACAAGCAAAAAGAAATGGAAGCACGTATTAGCAGTGCCATTGCTGACATTAGGGCAGTGGTGAAAGAAAATTATTCTTTGTGCGCATTAGCGGAATTACTTTATGGAATGGGCGATTTGGAACGTGCTAATCACTATATCAAGATTAGTATGGAAGATGCTAATTATTATACTACTCGGTTGCGTAGTTCGCAGAATTCCAAGATGCTTCCGCTCATAGATCGTGCTTATCAGCAAGAAAAGGAAATACAGCAACAGCGGCAGAGAATGTTTATTACAGGCATATGTATCCTTTCTGTTTTCCTTCTATTGACAGTACTGTGTGTGCTATGGCAAATGAAAAAATTGTCTTATGCCCGTAAAAAAGTTGTTGCTGCCAATTCCCAATTGAGTATATTGAATAGTGAATTGAAGAAGCTGAACAAGTCTCAACATGAGGCTAATGAACGATTATTGCATACTAATCAGACTCTTACGGAAGCCAACCACATTAAGGAAGAGTATTTGGGACGTTTCCTCAGTTTAAGTTCCTCCTATATAAGTAAGATGGAAGAATATCGCCGCATGTTGAACAAGCAGGCTGCTGCCGGTAAACTTGAGGAGTTATATCGTACATTGAAGTCCGGCCGTTTCATAAATCAAGAGTTGAAAGAGTTCTATCACAATTTCGATGTATCTTTTCTTAAGATATTCCCTAACTTTGTAGAAGAATTTAATCGTTTGTTGCCAGTTGAAGAACAATTGCATCCTAAAAATGAAGAATTGCTTGTTACCGAACTGCGCATATTTGCACTGATTCGTTTAGGTATTACAGACAGTGCGCGTATTGCAGAATTTTTGCGTTATTCCATAACTACCATCTATACTTATCGTTCCAAGCTAAAAAACAAGTCTCTTTGTAAAGAGGACTTTGAAGAACGAGTGATGAAAATAACTTCTTTTTGATTTTATCCTCCTTTTGAGGCTTTCTTCTGCCTTAAAAAGTTTAGAAATGATTTAGAAATTAGTAGCAATAGCATTTTTGTAATGCGTTGTATTATAGTTGATTGCCTATCGCGGGACTTTAGATTTTTATCTCAGTCCAAATCGTGCGTTTGTTTTGATAATACATTTGCATCAATCTATTTATTGTTTAACTAATTTCTAATAAGATGAAAAAGAAAAGTCTAAAGAGATGCCTTAAAAAGCGCATGATCCTTTTACTGGGTTTTCTTATGATGACTGGTGTTGCTGTTGCACAACAACTTCAGGTACAAGGAAAGGTGACCGATGCTACGGGTGAAGGTCTTATCGGTGCAAGTGTATTGGTAAAGGGTACAACTTCGGGGGTGATAACTGACATTGACGGTAACTATGTGTTATTGAATGTCAATCCTGATGCAATACTTATTTTTTCTTATGTAGGTTACCAAACGCAGGAACTGAACGTATCCGGTAGAAACAAGATTGATGTTGTCTTGCATGATGACCAGCAGGTGTTGGAAGAAGTTGTAGTAGTGGGCTACGGTTCATTGAGTAAAAAAGAAGTTTCCAGTTCCATTGTACAAGTGGATAAGAAAAATTTTAATTTGGGGGCTATGAATAACCCGATGGAAATGGTATCGGGAAAAGTCGCGGGCTTGAATGTCAATACGCAGGCAGCTGCCAATCCTAACTCCAGTTCTTCATTACAAGTACGTGGTGCAACATCTGTTTCTGCAAGTAATAGTCCTTTGATTGTCATAGATGGTGTGGCAGGTGGCGATATCCGTAACATCGCTGCACAGGATATTGAATCTATTACGGTATTGAAAGATGCGGGTTCAGCTGCTATTTACGGAACGCGAGGTGCTAATGGTGTGATTTTAGTTACAACGAAACGTGGCTCGGGTGAAGCTGGAAAAACGGTAGTCACATATGACAGTTACATCGCTTTTAATGTAGCTAAGCCCTCTCCGGATATTCTGTCGGCTGATGAATTCCGTCGTTCGAGACGAGGTACAGACTATGGAGCCGACACTGACTGGTATGGACTGATTACTCGTGATGTAGCATACGACACAAACCAATATATATCTATTGATGGTAGCACAAAGAATGGTTTCTATGGTGCTTCCTTCAATTACAAAAGTGCCAATGGACTTGACATCGTGAGTGGTCGTGAAGAATTTGGAGGTCGTTTTTCTATGGAACAGCGTGTACTGGAGAATCGCTTACAATTCAACGGTTCGTTGAGTGCACGTCGTGTAAATGAAACCTGGGGAAATGATGGTTTCTTCGATAGGGCACTCACAATGAATCCTACAATGCCGGTATATAATGCAGACGGTTCGTATTATCAGCCTACTTCTCCTACGGGTGCAACCAATCCGGTTGCGGAGCTTGCTTTGAGAGATAACAACGGCCAGCGTATGTATTTGTTGGGTACGGCTGAGGCTAAACTGAATATTTTGCAGACAGAAAAGCATTTGTTGAATACAACATTAAGTTACTCATTGCATTACAATGACATGAAGCAACAATATTATGCTTCGTCTGCCGGTTCGGAGTCCTATTGGAATGGTTATAAAGGACGTGCGGAAATGAAGTATCAGAAATGGTACACCAATCGATTGGAGTGGTTGGGAAATTATGCACTGAACTTGGGCGACCACAATATTAAGGCTGTAGTGGGCTATACTTATGAGAAGTCTATCTGGGAACAGATTGGTGGTAGTAACAACGACTTCTCTTTTGATAATACGAAATATTGGGATTTGGGCAGTGGCTCTTATCTGAAGGATGGTTTGGCAAGTTTATATAGCGGTCGCTCTGAATCGACACTTATTGGCTTCTTTGGTCGGTTGAACTATAATTGGAAGGATATGCTTTTTGCATCGGCTTCGTTGCGCTATGAAGGCTCTTCCAAATTTGGTGCTAACCAAAAGTGGGGGTACTTCCCAGCAGCTTCTTTGGCTTGGGAAATGATGGAGATGGGCTTTATGAAGAATACCCGGAAAGTGTTGACCAGTTTGAAACCGCGTGTTTCTTTCGGTATTACCGGTCGTTCGGATTTTGATGCTTATAAATCACTTTCTACTTATAATACCAATGGTAGTTATCTCTTTGACGGGCGTTGGGTAACGGGCTATGCTCCCTCCAGTAATGCTAATCCGGATTTGGCTTGGGAAAAGAGCGTTGCGATTAATCTGGGTGTTGACTTTGTTCTATGGAATCGTTTACGTGGTTCAGTGGAGTATTTTGACCGTAGTTCTAAAGACTTGCTTTATACGTACACGGCACCTCAACCGCCTTTTGTCTATTCCACTATTTTGGTTAACGTTGGAACAACGAAAAATACCGGTATAGAAGTATCTTTGGATGGTGACATCCTTACTAAAACAGCAGTGAAGTGGACGAGCGGAATCAATTATTCTTATGGAAAGACTAAGTTGACCAAACTTTCTAACGATATTTACAAGGCATCTTATCTCGACCTTTACTTAAAACCGGGAACTGGTTCCAGCGAATATTTCTTCCGTGTGCAGGAAGGGGGAGAGATAGGGCAGTTCTACGGTTATGAATATGCAGGTGTTGACGAAAATGGCAATATGCTTATTTTGAATGATAAAGATGAGCAAATACCGATTTCTCAGGCTGATGCCAAGTATAAACGTTATATTGGCAATGGTGCTCCCAAGCACTTCTTGTCTTGGAGTAACAACCTGACTTGGAAAAACTTTGATTTGAGTGTATTCTTCCGCGGTACATTCGGTTTTGATGTATTCAACATGCGTAAATATGGTATGGGGCTTCAGGGATGTGGTACAGATAATGTTCTTCGCTCTGCGTATCTGGAAGATAAGAATATCCGTACCGGTGGTGGAGTAATATCTTCCTATTTCCTGGAGGATGGTAGCTTCATAAAACTGGAAAATGTAACCTTGGGATATAATTTTACTCCTAAGAACCGTAAGTTACTGGATAATATGCGCATATATCTGTCTGCCAAGAATCTGTTTACCTTGACCGGATATTCTGGTAATGACCCTTCAATTATAGACGTGAATGGTATCCAGCCGGGAGTAGATAGTAATAGTGCTTATCCTACAGCAACTCAATTGAGTTTAGGTGTGACTCTTCGCTTTAAATAAATGAGAAACAAATTATTAAAAATATGAAAGATATGAAATATATAAAATGTCGTTGGTTATTGGCGATGATTATGTCATGTTCACTTTTCTCTTGTACTAATTTGGACGAGGAAGTGTTCGATCGTGTGGATGCCGGAATTTATTATCAAGATGAGACGAGTGTTCAGGGGGCAGTGGCAGCCATCTATTCGAAAGCTGCATATAGTTATTTGGAATACTTCTGGTATTTGCAGGAGTTTTCTGCCGACCAGGTGGCATGGCGCAGTTGGAACGGTGGACTTTGGGGATGGGATGAGGCATTGAAGTTTGCTTTGTCTTCACATACCTGGACGTCAGAATCAACCATTATTCGCCAAACTTGGGAGAATGCGTGGACCACTATTGGGCTTTGCAATACGCTTATTACAGATTTGCAGGCAATCAGCCCCGCATCTATACGCATGACTGAGGATGCTTTGAATAGTTATATTGCCGAAGTACGTACCCTGCGTGCTTGGGCATACTACAATATCTTTGAGATTTGGGGTGGAGCACTTCCCTTGAACATTTCTTCGGGTGCGGAAATCCCTGGTTCTGCAGATACTGATTTTGATAAGGGGTGCAAGATTATCTACGATTTTATCAGTCAGGAATTAGATGAGTCAGTTACAGATCTTATGAAAGAAGATGGTTCTGGAAAGACTCGCAACCGCATGAACCAAGCTGCCAATCGTATGATTAAGATGCGCTTGTTGCTGAATTCTGAGGTGTTTATCAAACAAAACAGTTATAATGAGTGTGCCACTCTTTGCCAAAAAATTCTGAATGGCGATTATGGTACTTACAGCATTACCGATGACTATCGCGATATTTATTCGATAAACAATGTAGAATGTCCGGAAGTTGTAATGGCATTGGCGATGGAAGTCGGTCAGGTCAATACCGGTTGGATGCGTAACATGCCTTTCATGCCTTACAATTGTTGGGATTACTTTGGAGGTACATACAGCCAGAGCGGATGGAATTGTGTATGCTTGGCACCTTCATGGGATAATTCTGGAAATGTACAGCCGTATGGTGGTACTGACAATCCTAAGAGCTTTCTTACCGACTACGGTGATAAGTTAGGAGCAGTTTATGAACGTTTCCACGATAAAGATATCCGTAAGCAGAACTATGTGTATAATGAAACAACAGGAAACTATCAAGGCATTTTTTTGAAAGGGGCTATTAAAGCCAACTATGGTAAGGGTGCGGCTTTGAAAGCAGATGCCGACCGTGACGGTCAGGATTTGGTTTATGTGGATCAGGTGGGTACATTCCTTAATTTAGGACGTAATCTGGAGACTGTCATGTCACCTCGCTGGGGTGAAACGAATTCAGGTGTCCGTTTGGTAAGATATCCGGTTTATCCGGAGAGTGCAGGCATTGATTTCCAAAACATCGATGAGGTGGAATTCCGTTTGAGTGAAGTGGTCTATACTCTTGCTGAATGTAAAATGCGTGCAGGTGATACGGAAGGTGCTAAAGAACTGGTATATAGAGTTAAAACACGCTATTTTACAGATAAATCGGCTCTCGAACAGCCCGGTCCTGGTTTTACATCCTTTGATATGGATTGGATGTTGAGTGAATGGGGACTTGAATTCTTGGGAGAGGGGCGTCGTCGTCGTACAGACTTGCGTCGTTTCGATAAGTTTACGCAAGGGCAATGGTGGTTCTTTGGCCGTGCCACGGACGACGGTTTAAGCTATCCGGCTAAACGTGACCGCAAATACGAGTGGTATCCCTTGCCCCAGTCTGCCCTTATGGTAAATCCGGGACTGGTACAGAATCCTAATTATTAATCATCCTATAATAATAGTAACAATGAAAAAATATATATGTAATCCGCTATGGCTTTTGTTGCTTTTTGTAGCTTTCATCAGTAGTTGTGACAAGGAGGAAATTGTGTTTGACCATGAGTTGCCGCAATTTGAACTTCGTAGCGATGCTATCTTGCTGGAGGTGATTATGCCCCAAGGAACTGGTGCCGATGAAATAATTTATATTGCAGGCGATTTCAATGGAGGTCAGGATGCTGCTTCCGGAGACCTTAAGTGGCAGATGGAGAAAGCTGCAAACAATGATGTTAAATGGGGCATATACCTCTATCCGGAAGATTTTGTTAATGGAAAGACACTTGCCGATGGCTTTTATTTCGTTTCTAAGACACAAGGTATAGAGCGTACTTTGCAGAATGGGGATGCTTTACATCAAATTTCGGCTAAGGTAGGTACTCGCACTGATATAACGGTAACCCGCTGGAATGCTTATTTTGAGGAGCCGGAAGACCCAAGTGAAGTGACCCACGACGGTTATGCTGTGTTCGTGATGGACAATACAGGTTGGGATGCACTGACACTTTATGCGTGGGGAAATGATTTGCCGGAACTTTTTGGAGGTTGGCCCGGTATTTCACCTACTGGTAGCGTTGAGATAAAAGGAATTACCTATAAATACTTTGATACAGGTGAAGCAAATAAGGGATTGGTTTACAATTTGATATTTAACGATAATGGAGTAGGTTCACAATTTGATGGACCACAGAACTTTACTCTTGACCGTGACATATATTTGGAAATCACAGAAAGCGGTTGGACGGAAATAGATCCGGATGCAGTGGTCATCCATGATGGTTATACCATTTTTATTGAAGACCAGTCCGGATGGGCAGAAACAACCATATATGCGTGGGGAAATGATATACCGGAACTCTTTGGCAGTTGGCCAGGAATATTACCAACCGGTAGTGTTGAGATAAAAGGTGTCACGTATAATTATTACGATACAGGTGAAGCAAATAAGGGATTGACTTACAATCTGATAATGAATAATAACAATGGAGGCTCACAATTTGACCTCGCAGCAGTGACGCTTGATCGAGATTATTATTTCCGTATTACGGACATAGCTGGTGAGGAGATTGACCCTAACAATCCGGACGGAGACTCTGAACCGGAATCTGAAGCGGCTTTTGTTTCTAATCAGAATAATTTCTTGAAATGAGTTTTGTATAGTAATGAAGATGTTAAATGACCTATTGGTGGAATGAGATTGGGGATAGGATATCTCTTTTCAATCTTGCGGATATATGTCCCAAGTCTTGGGATAGAAAAACCAAGCCTTGGGAAGAAGTTATCTCTTAGCTCTTTTGTTTTTTAGTATTGGCTTCCGGGATTTTTAGTATTAAGGCTTAGTATCTTTTCTGCCAATGCCCATTACTGGAGAGTTTGGATGCTCCTTTTGCAGATATCAGTTCCGCCAATGAGTATAAGTATAGATAAAAAGTAGAAATATGAAAAAAGTAATAATTGCGACACTGCTCTTTACGATGCTACATTCTTGTATGGGGTGTAGTGATAGTCAGAGTGACATGGAACCGATTCCCGTCCCACAGGAAGAATACATGGCTTCGGATATGGTGATTTATGAGGCAAATCCCCGCATTTTTGCCGAAGAAAATGCGTTCTCTGCCATCAAAGCAGAGCTTGACCGTATTCAAAGCCTGGGGACTACCGTGCTTTGGCTGATGCCTGTAAATGAGCCGGGAGTACTGAAAAGTGTGAATTCACCTTATTGTATAAAGGATTATAAAAAGCTGAATACACGTTACGGAACAAAAAAAGACTTGAAAGAACTGGTAGATGCTGCCCATGCCAAAGGAATGAAAGTGATTCTTGACTGGGTTGCCAACCATACTTCGTGGGACAATGCTTGGGTGACTGAGCATCCGGATTGGTATACACAGGATGCAAATGGCAATGTGGTACAACCTCAAGAACAGCCTTGGGCGGATGTTGCTGACTTGAATTTTGACAACGAAATCATGCAGCAAGCCATGATTGATGCCATGAAGTATTGGGTAACAGAAATTGGTATTGATGGATACCGTTGTGATTATGCCGAGGGGGTACCAGATGCTTTCTGGAAGAAAGCAATCGCCGAGCTCCGTACACTTGACAATAATTTGCTGATGCTTGCCGAAGGCGGAAAAACGTCTTTAATGAACAATGGTTTCAATCTGCTCTACGGCTGGAACTTCCATAGTAAACTGAAAGACTATTATGCCGGTAAATGCTCACTTACTGACCTTTATGCTATGAATACTTCCGAATTGGAGGGAATGCCGAAGGGTACGTTACGGTTACGCTATTCTACTAATCATGACCAGGCAAGTGAGGCTTCACCGATAGAATGTTATGGCGGTGAGCGTGGTGCCATGTCTGCTTTTGTATTGACGACTATGCTCGAGGGGATACCTCTTATTTATAGTTCGCAGGAAGTAGCCTATCCGCGGTCACTTAACTTTTTCAATTACGGAGTTATAGACTTGAAGTCCAATGAAGTCTTTGCGCAAGAGATGGCAGAAATCATCAGAGCCTATAAAGCTACGAGCAGTGTACGTGGTGGTGAACTGGAAGTTTATACTACCGGAGATGTCGCTTCATTTTATCGGGCAGCAGGCAGTCATGGCATGTTGGTCATGGTGAATACCGCCAATGAGTCTGTACAAGTGAAAGTACCTATGGAGCATGCTGGCAAGACCATGACCGATGTGATTGCCGGTGTGGATGTGAAGTTGCCTACAGTAATGACGATGGAACCTTATCAATATTTTATATATCAACAATAACGGATGTATATGAAACATGTATTATTAACAGTTGTATTTCTGGGAATTGCTTGTGTGGCGATGGCACACGAATTGTTATCTCCCAATGGGAATCTGAAACTCAATGTTGTGCTTGATTCCGAGGGGGGGCCGGTCTATAGCTTATATTACAAAGGAGAGCCGGTTGTAGAACCTTCTGCCTTGGGAATACTTATGGAAGAAGCGGATTTGTCAAATGGCTTCCGGATTCTTGATGCAACAAATTCTACTTTTGATGAAACTTGGATGCCTGTATGGGGAGAGTATGAAAAAGTCCGTAACCATTACAATGAACTTACTGTCACTTTCTCACAACCGGCAAAGCACGACCGTACGATGATTGTACGTTTTCGATTGTTTGACGATGGACTCGGATTCCGTTATGAGTTGCCGGAGCAGAAAACCATGAATTATCTGACGGTAAAAGACGAACTGACGGAATTCAATCTGACCGGTAATCATACACTCTATTGCATTCCCGGTGATTATGATACGAATGAGTTTGCCTATACTACTGCGGCCATTTCCGAAGTGCGCGAAGCTATGGAACGTAATCTACGTAAAAAAGGATATGAAGCTAAAGCGACTTCATTCACAGTACAAACACCCCTTATGATAAAGACTACCGAAGGACTTTATATCAATATTCATGAAGCTGCCTTGGTAGATTATTCTGCCATGTTGCTGAATGTGGATGATAAAGAGTTTAACTTTTCTGCTCATCTTACTCCCGATAAATTAGGAAAGAAAGGATATCTGCAATTACCGTTGCATACCCCGTGGCGTACAATTATGGTTAGTGACGATGCACGTAGCATCCTTGCTTCTCAGTTGATTCTTAATCTGAATGAACCTTGTAAGCTGGAAGATACTTCTTGGATTAAGCCACAGAAATTTATCGGTGTCTGGTGGGAGATGTTTACTGGTGGAGGAGGTACATGGGCATATAGCGACTATTATAAGGCTAAACCCGGCATAACCGACTATTCAAAGTTAACTCCTAATGGACATCATCCGGCCAATACTGAACATGTGAAAGAGTACATAGACTTTGCGGCGGAGAATGGTATTGATGCGGTATTGGTTGAGGGTTGGAATGAAGGTTGGGAAGATTGGGCATCCTATCGTAAGGATCGTCAGTTCCTTTTTGACAAACCTTATCCGGACTTTGATGTTGCGGTACTACATGCCTATGCCAAATCAAAGGGGGTAAAGATTATCATGCATCATGAGACGGCTGCTAATGCTGCCGATTATGAGCGGCAGCTGGATGTAGCCTTTCAATTTATGGTAGATAATGGCTATAATTCTGTAAAGACAGGATATGTGGGCTCAATCATTCCCCGTAGTGAATATCATTCCTCACAATGGATGAACAATCATTATATACATGTGGTGAAGCGTGCTGCTGATTATAAGATTATGGTAGATAGTCACGAGGCTGTTCGTCCCACCGGCTTGTGTCGGACCTGGCCCAACTGGGTAACGCAAGAATCTGCCCGTGGTGGTGAGTTTGAATCTATGGGGGGCAATGATCCGGATCATACTTGTATCTTGCCGTTTACTCGGTTGAAGGGTGGTCCGATGGATTACACTCCTGGTATTTTCCAGACAAAACTTTCGTATTATAATAGTTCGAAACCTAAAGGTCAGGCGGGTACTACATTGGTAAAACAATTGGCTCTATATGTAACGATGCCCTCTCCGTTACAGATGGCAGCAGACCTGCCGGATAATTATCGCCGTTTTCCCGATGCGTTTCAATTTATTAAGGATGTAGCGGTGGATTGGAGCAATTCTTGGTATTTGGAAGCCGAACCGGGTGATTATATCACAGTGGCTCGTCAAGCCAAAGGAAAACAAGAGTGGTATGTAGGTGCTATTACCGACGAACATCCTCGTACGGCAACTATTCCTTTCTCTTTCTTACCCGAAGGAAGGAAATATATTGTTACCGTTTATGCAGATGGTCGGGATGCAGACTGGAAAGATAATCCGCAGAGCTATGACATCCGTCGTGGCATAGTAACGTCAAAGAGTGTGCTGCGTCAACCTCTGGCAAGTAGTGGAGGGGTGGCTATCAGTGTTCGAGAAGCAACAAAAGAAGAGGTAAAAGGATTGAAGAAATTATGAAGCTTGTCCGTACATAGTAATTATTATGTTGCGGATTTAATACAAGCATTTAAGAATTAAAGTTAGCAATTGGAAAGGCATAGTCCGTGAGGATTGTGTCTTTTTTCGTAAATTATTCGTCATTTCTTATTTTCTTTATTATAATTTTTCTATATTTATGCCGTTATGGCGAATTGTTGACAGAATAGGAAAAGAATAGACCATTTAGGTATGAATAGAGAATGCCGGGGATTTGACATTTTATCATTCTTTAATCAAAATATAACCGTAAAATTTAGCTGTTTTGAAAAGTTTTCTTATATTTGCGGTGTTATTCATTGACATTTTGTTTGAATAGCGTAAAGTCAACAAGGTAATAACCTTTAAAACGTAATATTATGAATATCGAACGTATCATGACCTCTTTAGAGGCAAAGCACCCCGGCGAGTCTGAGTATCTTCAAGCCGTAAAGGAAGTTCTTCTTTCCATCGAAGATATCTATAATCAACATCCCGAGTTCGAGAAAGCGAAAATTATAGAACGTCTGGTTGAACCTGACCGTATCTTTACTTTCCGCGTAACGTGGGTGGATGATAAAGGTGAAGTTCAGACGAACCTTGGTTATCGTGTGCAGTTCAACAATGCCATTGGCCCGTACAAAGGCGGTATTCGTTTCCATGCTTCCGTAAATCTTTCTATCCTCAAATTCCTGGGATTTGAGCAGACTTTCAAGAATGCCTTGACTACATTGCCTATGGGTGGCGGTAAGGGTGGTTCCGACTTCTCTCCGCGCGGAAAGAGCGATGCTGAAATCATGCGTTTCTGTCAGGCCTTCATGCTGGAATTGTGGCGTCACCTCGGTCCGGATATGGATGTTCCTGCCGGTGATATCGGTGTAGGCGGTCGCGAAGTGGGCTATATGTTCGGTATGTATAAGAAGTTGACTCGCGAATTTACGGGCACATTTACCGGTAAAGGATTGGAATTTGGCGGTTCGCTGATTCGTCCTGAAGCAACAGGATTTGGTGGCTTGTATTTCGTAAACCAAATGTTACAGACAAAAGGCATTGACATCAAGGGCAAGACCGTGGCTATCTCCGGTTTTGGAAATGTGGCTTGGGGTGCTGCTACCAAGGCTACCGAATTGGGTGCCAAGGTGGTTACCATCTCCGGTCCCGACGGTTACATCTACGACCCGAACGGTATCAGTGGCGAAAAGATAGATTATATGCTGGAACTCCGGTCATCGGGCAACGATATCGTAGCACCGTATGCCGACGAATTCCCCGGCTCTACTTTCGTGGCAGGCAAACGCCCGTGGGAAGTGAAAGCGGACATCGCTCTGCCTTGCGCTACCCAGAACGAGCTGAACGGCGAAGATGCACAACATCTCATTGACAACAAGGTGACATGTGTAGGCGAAATCTCCAATATGGGATGTACGCCCGAAGCTATCGACCTTTTCATTGACAACAAGATTATGTATGCACCGGGCAAGGCTGTCAATGCAGGTGGTGTGGCTACTAGCGGACTGGAAATGTCGCAGAACGCCATGCACCTCAGCTGGAGTGCAGCCGAAGTGGATGAAAAACTCCACGCCATCATGCACGGAATTCATGCTCAATGCGTAAAATATGGGACAGAACCTGATGGCTACATCAACTACGTGAAGGGAGCGAATATCGCCGGCTTCATGAAGGTGGCTCATGCCATGATGGGTCAGGGAATTATCTAAGAGAGAAACTTTGTTTAGTTGTATTTGTATTTGTGGTTTGTGCTGCCCTACGCCTGTGAAGGTATCGGGCAGTACTTTTTTTATTCTCAATTAAAAAAGTTGTATCTTTGTATCCGAGAAACCATAAATGACAAAGAGATGTTACTACCTGAATTGAAACTGAGACGTGATAAAATACGCTCTCTCATGGCTCAACAAGAGATTGATGCCGCTCTTATCGCTTGTAATGTAAACTTAATCTATACGTACGGACGTGTCGTCAGCGGTTACTTGTATCTGCCGTTGAATGCTCCCGCCCGTTTATTCATCAAACGTCCCAACAATATTGAAGGGGAACATATTCATCCTATCCGTAAACCGGAACAACTGCCTGACTTACTAAAGGAATGTGGTTTGCCCATACCTGCGAGGTTGATGCTGGAGGGGGATGAGTTGTCTTTTACGGAATATAACCGTTTGGCAGCGTGTTTCCCTGAAACGGAGGTGCTTCCTTGTGGTACGGCACTTATCCGGAAGGCCCGAAGTGTCAAGACTGAAATAGAGATTGAGATGTTCCGTCGTTCCGGCATTGCACATGCTAAAGCTTACGAACAAATACCCTCGGTTTATAGACCAGGAATGACAGACCGCCAGTTATCCATCGAAATAGAGCGCCTGATGCGTCTGGAAGGTTGTCTGGGTATTTTCCGTACCTTCGGACAAAGTATGGAGATTTTTATGGGAAGTCTGCTGGCAGGAGACAATGCCACTGCGCCTGCCCCCTATGATTTTGCTCTGGGAGGCGAAGGACTTGACCCGTCACTGCCTATCAGTGTGAACGGTGCACTGTTGCAACCCGGCCAGAGCTTTATGGTTGATATGGGGGGTAACTTCTATGGCTATATGGGAGACATGAGCCGTGTATTCTCTATCGGAAAGTTGCCGGAAAAGGCATATGTTGCCCATCAGGTTTGCCTGGACATACAAGAGGCTGTTGTAGAAAAAGCGAAACCGGGTGCTGTTTGTGAGGACCTTTACAATCTCGCTATCGATATTGTCACCAAAGCGGGCTTTGCCGACAACTTTATGGGAGCCACTCAAAAAGCCAAGTTTATCGGTCATGGCATCGGACTGGAAATCAATGAAATGCCGGTGCTGGCTCCACGCATGAAGCAGGAGCTGGAACCGGGCATGGTCTTTGCTTTGGAACCGAAGATTGTTTTGCTAGGCATTGGTCCCGTCGGTATCGAAAACTCTTGGGTTGTAACAGCGGAAGGAGTGGAGAAACTGACGTTGTGTAAGGAAGAGATTGTGGAACTTTGAAAATTGATAATGGATAATGGAAAATTGCCATGCGGTTTCAATAAATACGCTGCACTGTTTATTTTTCCATTATCCATTTTCAATTATTTTACCCTTCTGTTAAGCTGATTATTCGCTTTCGAAGGTTTGGATTTACCAATCCGTTTTCCGGTTGACTTGGCCTTGTTGCTCCGTTTGGGCTTTATGCCGGAATGGTTACTCGCCTTCATAATATTCACATAAGTAGTAGCGGGCTATAAAGTCCCAATATTGATGCAGTGTTTCTTTTCCTTTCAGGAAGGGAAGTTCCACATCGGGTAGAATTCCTTTGGTCATTCCGTATTTCAGCAGGTCGAACGGACACTCTCCGGGTTGGCAGAACATCTTGTAACCCTCTGCAGCAGCGCGTTTGGCATCGTACATCGGGTTATGTTCTTCACAGAAATAGGCGGCCACGTTGTGGGCTACGAGCATACCTTTGGCGTTGGCATAAATCACGAACTCTTTTTGGTATTCCAGGTCGGGCAATAGTGCGGACCGTTTGTTTTCCCATCCCAAGACATCGACAAAGAAAGTGCAAAGCTCCTTGTAATCGGTGAAGTATAGCAGCGGTTTCCCCTGGCTGTATTCCAGACAGCGGGCGGCATCTTTGCTCAGTTTGGTTTCCGGAGTGACTTCCGGCAGCGGAGTAATGGGCATATCCAGTAAATCAAGTCCCATTACCCAAAGGAAGGAAGATTCTTCCTCGCTGATGGGAGCTTCTTCGAAACGTGCATCCATCAGTTCATAGGCGCTTTGGCTTAATGCAAGCAGGTCTTTGTCATAAGGACTGAACAAGGTGTATTCCTTGTCAAAAATACTGAATTGTGATTTCAATGTCCACAGTACGAATGCAATGTCTTCCTGATTTATTTCATCGGGCGTATAATCGTCACCCAGTGGATAGAACGGCAGGTAAGTTCCGTATACTCCCTGAAAGGCTTCGGAGAAAAGTTTCCAGCCTCCGCTTTGGGCAATGGCATCTTGAAAGTACATGCCGAGGGAGATGGCTGCGTCAATTTGGGTACGCAGGTCTTCCTTGTTGAACAAGGGAGAGGTCTTGACGAGGGGCAGGATGCTTGTGGCAAAGTCGAGGTACCATTTGTCCGTTGGCAGTACGTGGGTGCGTTCATTGGCCCCCAACCAATATTGCATGTTGATTGTTGTCATGATTTGTTTTAGATAAATATTATAGTCTTTTTAATGCCAATTTGATGACTTGTTCCACCGGTGCGCTTGGTTCTTCCTTCAAAATGGCAAGCACTACTTTTTGTGAGGGGGCTTGTGCAAAGCCCAGCATGGTAAGGGCGGCTACGGCTTCTTCTTGTACTTGTACGTTGGCTGCCGATACCAGTGTACCTATGGTCCCTGCGTTGCCGGTGGCAACGCTGCCGGTCTTGATTTTGTCTTTCAAATCCACAATCACCCGTTGTGCTGTTTTTAGCCCGATACCCTTGACTGTTTTCAGTAGAGTGGCGTTTTCCGTGCTGATGACATTTATCAGTTCGGATGGCGAGAGTGCCGAGAGAATCATGCGGGCTGTATTTCCGCCGATGCCTGACACGGAGATGAGCAGCAGGAATAGTTCGCGTTCCTGCTTGTCGGCGAATCCGTAGAGGACATAGGCGTCTTCACGGATAGCTTCATATATATATAGTTTGCATTCTTTCTTGCCCTGGATGGCGGCATACGTATTCAATGAAATATTGACGCCGTATCCCAGTCCGTTGCAGTCTATTATTGCGGTTGCCGGACTTAGTTCGGCAATTCCGCCTCTGATGTATTCTATCATAATTCTTTTACTTGTTGGCCCAAAATGCACCTTGCGCACATATCATCTGCGAATGTATGAATTATTATTGGACTTTCACTCACTAAAAAAAGAAAAAACTGTGTAAAACAGCAGTGAGTTCTGCCGGTATAATAAATTAAAATGCTTACTTTTGCGCCGATAAAGTAGAAAACTGATAAATAAACTCATAAAAAGAATGAAAAAAGTAAGAGTAGCCATTGTTGGCTATGGCAATATCGGGCACTATGTGTTCGAAGCCCTGCAAGCAGCTCCCGATTTCGAAATTGCCGGTGTAGTGCGCCGTGCCGGAGCTGAAAACTGTCCTGCGGAACTGGGTGCATATCCCGTTGTGAAGAATATCAAGGAACTGAAAGACGTGGATGTTGCTATCCTTTGTACGCCTACCCGCAAAGTGGAAGAGTATGCAAAGGAGATCCTTGCTTTAGGCATTCATACTGTGGACAGTTTCGATATCCATACGGGTATCACTGCCTTGCGCCGCACACTGGATGCAGAGGCTAAAAAGCATAATACGGTATCCATCATTTCTGCCGGCTGGGACCCGGGTAGTGACTCCATTGTCCGCACCATGCTGGAAGCCATTGCTCCGAAGGGCATTACCTATACTAATTTTGGTCCGGGCATGAGCATGGGACATACGGTGGCTGTAAAGGCCATCGAAGGTGTGAAAGCCGCCCTTTCCATGACTATTCCCACGGGAACCGGTATTCACCGTCGTATGGTGTACATCGAGTTGAAGGATGGCTACGAATTTGACAAGGTGACTGCAGCCATCAAAGCCGACCCGTACTTTGTGAATGACGAAACACATGTAAAATTGGTTCCGAGTGTGGATGCACTGCTCGATATGGGTCATGGGGTAAACCTGACCCGTAAAGGTGTGTCTGGCAAGACGCAGAACCAGCTATTTGAGTTCAACATGCGTATCAACAATCCTGCCCTCACGGCACAAGTGCTGGTATGTGTGGCGCGTGCCGCTATGCGTCAGCAGCCTGGTTGCTATACAATGGTTGAAGTTCCGGTAATAGACCTGCTTCCGGGCGACCGCGAAGAGTGGATCGGCCATTTGGTATAAGACACAGAAAAAACAGATGATGTGTTTGGTTCAAACGCATCGTCTGCTTGCCCCGAATACATCATCTGTTTGATGCAAACGCATCATCCGTTCTACCGCGAATGGATGATGCGTTTTTTATGTCTTGTTCTTTAAAAGAAATACCTCAGTATATCATTGAAGTTTGCCCAAATCAGCAAACCGAACAAGAGGAACATGCCCACCATCTGCGCACGTTCCATAAACTTGTCGCTGGGCTTGCGGCGTGCAATGATTTCGTAAATGAGGAATAACACGTGTCCGCCGTCCAGTGCGGGGATGGGCAGAATATTCATAAAGGCAAGGATGATGGAGAGGAATGCCGTCATGTACCAGAACTGGTGCCAGTCCCACGTGGCGGGGAAAATACTGCCGATGGTTCCGAAACCTCCGAGTTGCTTGGCTCCTTCCTTGGAGAAAAGATATTTCATCTGGCCTACGTAGCCTTTCAGAGTCTTTACCCCCAAAGATACGCCGGCAGGGAAAGAGGAAAGGAAACTGTATTCCTTACGGACAACGGGCAGCAGCTTGTCGGTTGCCGTACGTGCTGCTACGCCTATTTCATAGTCGGCATTGGTCATCATGCTCAAGGTGTCTGTCACACCGTTACGGACGTATGTCAAGGTTACCTCATGGGATGCGTTGGCTTTCTTGCGCTTCAGCATCTCTTCTTTGAAGTCGTAGTAGGCTATTGACTTTCCATCCAAGTGGGTGATGCTGTCACCTACTTGCAGACCGGCGGAAGCGGCAGGGTATCCTACAATCAGGCTGTCGACTACATAAGGGAAACGGAAACTGGCGAAACGCACGCTGTCTGCCAGCAAGCGGTTCATCATGTCTTCGGGGATGTAGACTGAAGCAGCTTCCCCATCACGCAATACGCTTACCTGGCGAGCATCGACAATACTGGTCAGCAGGTCGCCGTCATAGCGTTCGAATGGTACCCCGTCGGCAGATATTAGGATATCGCCGTCGCGGAAGCCTATGGCTTTGGCTGTTTCGTTAAAATCCATACCCAATGGGGCTTTTTGTACTGGTATATATTCGTCGCCCCAAGTAAAAAGTATCATGGAATAGATGAACAATGCGAGCAGGAAGTTGAACAATACACCGCCTACCATAATCAGCAGGCGTTGCCATGCCGGTTTGGCACGGAACTCCCATGGCTGCATGGGTTGCTTCATCTGTTCGGTATCCATAGATTCGTCTATCATACCTGCTATTTTTACATAGCCGCCTAAGGGTAGCCATCCGATACCGTATTCCGTGTCACTGTGTTTGGGCTTGAACTTGAATAATGTGAACCAAGGGTCAAAGAATAAGCAGAACTTTTCTACCCGCGTCTTGAACAGACGCGCAAAAAGGAAGTGCCCCCCCTCATGAACAATAACGAGCAACGAGAGGCTCATAATGAGTTGCAGGGCACGAATCAAGAATGTTTCCATCTAATTATTTGCTGTTTTACGATTTTTATAATTTTCGCAAAGGTACGTTTTCTTATTTAACGTATCAAATGAGTAGATGTTTTTTATAATTCTTTTCATTCCGGTGTATCTATCAAATCAGCTCTTCTGCTATCCGTCGGGCTTCGGCATCCGTAGCCACATAGTCTTCATAGGTGGGCTTCTGTAAGTAGGATACGCGCGACATGGTCTTTTCTATTACTTCACTCATGCCAAGGAACGAAATTTTGTCCTGCAGGAAGGCGGCTACCACCACTTCATTGGCGGCATTGACAATGCAAGGCATATTGCCTGCATGATGCAGCGCTTCGTAGGCCAGGGCGAGGTTACGGAAACGGGTGGTGTCCGGTTGCTCGAACGTCAGTTCCGTGCACAGCTTGAAGTCCAGGCGCGGGAAAGAGGCTTTCAACCGGTCGGGATAGGAGAAGGCATATTGGATGGGCAGGCGCATGTCCGGCATTCCCAGTTGTGCTTTCACGGCACCGTCCTCAAACTGTACCATGGAGTGGATGACGGATTGCGGGTGTACCACGACTTCTATCTGGTCGGGACGTACACCGAACAGCCATTTGGCTTCGATTACCTCGAACCCTTTGTTCATCATGGAAGCAGAGTCTATCGTGATTTTGGCGCCCATGTCCCAGTTGGGGTGTTTCAGTGCTTGCGCTTTGGTGACGGTTGTTAGTTGCTCCATAGTGCAGGTGCGGAACGGACCTCCGGAGGCAGTCAGTATCACTTTTTCTATTTGGTTGCCTATCTCACCGGCCAGGCACTGGAAAACGGCGGAGTGCTCGGAGTCGACGGGTAGGATGGGGACACCGCTGAAGCGTGCCAGGTCATTGATGAGCTCTCCCGCCACCACCAGCGTCTCTTTGTTGGCAAGGGCTATCGGCTTACGGGCTCGGATGGCATTCATGGTGGGCTTCAGCCCTGCATATCCCACCATGGCGGTCAATACCATATCAATGGGATTTTCGGTCACAATCTGGCAGAGGGCATCTGCGCCGGCATATACCTTGATAGGTAGGTCGGCAAGCGCTTCTTTCAGTTGCGTGTATTTCGATTCGTTGGCTATTACCACTGCCTCAGGCTTGAATCTGCGTGCCTGGGCTATGAGTTCCTCTACGCGGTTATTGGCGGTCAATACGTATGCTTCGTACTGGTCGGGATGTTCTTCGATGACCTGCAACGCTTGTGTACCGATGGAACCGGTAGAACCGAGTATGGCAATCTGTTTCATTTACTATTATGCTATTTACAATTTACTATTTGGAGACTAAAATACGATGTAAAGCTCGGGATTTACGGCCCTGCCCTTATGCCACAGCTCGAAGTGAAGGTGGGGACCGGTGGACAGCTCGCCGGTGTTTCCTACCAGTGCGATGGCTTCACCCCCTTTCACCGCATCTCCTTCCCGTTTCAGCAGAGAGCCGCAATGCTTGTAGACTGACACGAAGTCCTGGTTGTGCTGTATTTCTATCAGATAACCCGTCTCGGCAGTGTAGGTACTCAGTATGACGGTACCGTCTAAGGTGGCCAATACGCTTTCGCCCGGATTGGCGGCAATGTCCGTGCCGAAGTGTTTTGTTTCGGCATTGAAGGGAGATGAAATCATGCCGCGTGTGGGGCGGTAGAAAATCAGTCCGTCTATTTCGGGGCGAGCGGTGATGCTCGTCAGGTTGTACTTTTCTGTCTCCTCGTACTGTTTGCGGAATTCGGCTTCCCGTTGTGTGCGTTCCATGAGCGAATCTTCGCGCAGGTGGGTCAACGAGTCGATGGAATGTATGGTATCTGCCTTTATCTTGCCCTGGAAGATGTCCTGGATATTCATGATATAGAGGTTCTGTCTGTTCACCAGTTGCTGGAGGGAATCTACGCGCAAGGCATTCTCCACTACCTGGGCACGGATTTCACTGTTCATATATCCCGGCAGGTAGTTGCGCAGCGGGGTGAAGGCTACGATCAGGGAGGCGATGAGAAACAATACGAACAGCACGGAGAGCAATACGGACAGTCCGTTCAGCTTGGATACGCGCAACGTGATGATATCCTCAAGGGTATTCTCGTTCGTAATCGTCAGTCTGTACTTGAACTTGATGTTACTCCAAAATGCTTTTCTTCGTTTCTTTTTCATACCTCTTCTGTTTTGTCCAAAGCTATCAAACCTTCCGGCAGGTCTACGGTGATGACCTTGTGCTTCTGGTCAATGTCTATGATAAACTCTTCTTGTGCCGGCACCAGCAGTTCTTCTCCCTGATAATCTACCACAAACAGTGTGTTGATGGTCGATGTGTCCACGTCCGTCACTTCTCCCAGCGTGCCGTGATGTACTTCCTCCATACGAAAACCGACGAAGAAGTCCCAACTCAGTTCACCTGGTCCTGCCTCTTCTGCATGCTTTACGGGGAAGTAGACCTCAATATTAGTGAACATGCGGGCGCGTTCTGCCGTGTCCACGCCTTCTAGTTTGACAAGGGCGGTGGTGTCGGAGCGGAAACGGTATTCTTCCAAGAAGAAAGGCACCAGTATACCATCCAGCAGGCAGATTAGGTATTTGGCTTCCACCCGGTCGAAGATGTCATCCGTAAAAGTGAACGATAGTTCTCCGTGAATGCCGTGGGGCTTGTTGAATATACCTATCTTATATACTTCTTCTCTCTTTATCATCTTATTCTATTCTTGTTATTCTTGCTCCGAGCGCATTCAGTCGCCCTTCGATGTTCTGATACCCACGGTCTATCTGCTCTATGTTGTGGATGCGGCTGATGCCGTCCGCACTCATGGCAGCTATCAGCAGGGCGATGCCCGCACGGATATCGGGCGAGGTCATGTTGCCGCCACGTAGTTTAAAGCCGTGGTCGTGACCGATGACAACGGCGCGGTGCGGGTCGCAGAGGATAATTTGCGCTCCCATATCTATCAGCTTGTCCACAAAGAACAAACGGCTTTCGAACATTTTCTGATGAATGAGTACACTACCTTTTGCCTGGGTGGCAACCACCAGCAGCACACTGAGCAAGTCTGGTGTCAGTCCGGGCCAGGGTGCGTCGGCAATGGTCATGATGGAGCCGTCGATAAAGGACTCTATCTGGTACGTCTCTTGTGCGGGCACGTAAATGTCGTCTTCCCACTGCTCCATCTTGATGCCGAGTCGACGGAAACTGTCGGGGATAATTCCCAAGTTCTCGTAGGAGACATTCTTGATGGTCAGTTCGCTACGGGTCATGGCTGCCATGCCAATGAAACTGCCCACTTCAATCATGTCGGGGAGGATGGTATGCTCGGTTCCGTGCAGCTCGTCTACTCCTTCGATAGTCAGGAGGTTGGAGGCGATGCCTTCTATCTTAGCTCCCATCCGGTTCAGCATTCTGCAAAGTTGCTGCACGTAGGGTTCGCAGGCGGCGTTGTAGATGGTGGTCTTGCCTTTGGCAAGGACGGCTGCCATTACGATATTGGCAGTTCCCGTAACAGATGCCTCGTCGAGTAGCATATAACTGCCATGCAGTTGTTTGGCTGAGATTTCGTAGATGCCACGCTCCTCATTATAGACAAAGTCGGCTCCTAAATTCTGGATACCGATAAAGTGTGTATCCAGACGGCGGCGTCCTATCTTGTCTCCGCCCGGCTTGGAAATCATGGCCTTGCCGAAACGTGCCACCATCGGCCCCACCAGCATGACGGAACCGCGCAGGCTGGAACATTTTTTCAGGAACGCGTCACTTTCCAGATAGGCGAAATCAATGTTGGCAGCTTGAAAGCTGTAAGTGTCAATGCCTTTTTTAGATACGCTGACTCCCATATCCCGCATCAATTGGATAAGGTTGTTGACGTCCAGTATGTCCGGGATATTGTGCACAGTCACCTCTTCGGCAGTGAGCAATGTGGCGCAGATAATTTGCAACACCTCGTTTTTTGCTCCTTGGGGGTAAATGTCACCGGAAAGTCTGTGTCCTCCTTCGATTACAAATGATGCCATGAAATTAGTGATTAGGGGTTGGTGATTAGTGGTCTGCATGGTGATGCCGCATGGCATTAATCACTAACCACTAATCATTCAATTTTAGTATTTCCGTTTATTGTTCCGGTTGTTGTTCCGGTTATTCTGGTTGTTCACTTTCGGACGGTAGTTCTGGTCAATACGTTCGGCCATGAGACGGACGATACTGTCTGTCATTTGCAGTTTTCCGTCAGAGAGTTCGGTGAGGTCATCTGAAATCTTACGGTCATCGACGGTATCTTTGTTCCATGCCATGTAGTCTTTCTTCATGTGGTTACAAATGAGCGCTATCAAGTTCTGCTTCTCTTCTCCTTCCGGAAATTCGATGGCTTTCTTTATCAGTACTTCCAGTGTACGGCCATAGTGGCGGTAGCGGATTTTGGTACTGGGGTAGGGGATGCTCTCCGGCTTGGTATTCAGATTGTCCTTGCGGATAATTTCGTACGGATAATCTATATCCAATTGGAAGTTGGCCATGATGGCAAGGTGGTCCCATAGCTTATGTTTGAAGTCGGGCACATCGCGCAGATGGGGAAACATGTTTCCCATGATGTTGATGATTGTGTTTGCGCAACGCTGGCGTTCTGCACGGTCTTCGATTGTCAGCGCGTGGTCTACCATATTCTGGATGCTGCGACCATATTCGGGTAGGGGCATCCGTTTTTGTTGAGTGTTATATTGCATCTTTAATTAGTGATTAATGTTCAACGATTAGTGATTAGGGTTTAGCGATTAGTGGTTAGTGATTAATGGGCTACGTAGTGATACCGCATGGTATTCATCCCTAATCCCTAATCGCTAAACCCTAAATAAGTTTCTTTGGCGTGCCGGCTACGAATTCCTTCAAATAGAAGGGTTCGAAATAGGCCACATCCTTGAAATCTTGTTCGGCTATTGCCTTTTCTGCCAACGGGAACATCATGCCGGCAAGCGGGCGGATGCCGTCGATGAAGTGTGCATTGGGATGCGTGATTTTCTCTTTGCATTTGGCTGCACCGTCACCGAAGAAATAGACGGGATGTTGCTCTAAAAATTCCAGGTAGGAGTTTTCGTCCACAATATCGGCTGCAATGTCGCGCACCGATTTCAAGGCACGGTCGTAGATGGCAGCATAGACTTCCATACGGCGGGCGTCAATCATCGGGCAGAGTAATGCGTCGTCGGGTAACTCATCGTGGTAGAGCAATACCGGTACACACTGGACTTTCAGGGTTTCCAGCCCGATAAGTGGCAGGTTACGTCCATAGCAGACACCTTTTGCCATCGACACGCCGATACGCAACCCGGTATACGAACCAGGGCCGCAGCTCACGGCGACTGCATCCAACGGCATGGCATGGCTATCGGCAAAGGATAGCGCCTCGTCCACAAAGATTCCCAATGAAACGGCGTGTGAAGGGCCATTCAGGTCCTCTTTCTTGAAAACGTTCTGTCCATCCTCGCTCACGGCTACGGAGCAGGCAGAAGTGGACGTTTCAATATGCAAGATACATGACATAACTTTTATTCTTGATTTTATTGTGGCAAATTTACGTGATTATTTTCACTAATTAAAATAATCGTGTAATTTTGCGCAAAACTATAACATTATGATACAATCTATGACAGGCTACGGCAAAGCAACCGTCGAACTGCCTGATAAGAAAATCAACGTTGAAATAAAGTCGCTCAATAGTAAGGCAATGGACCTATCTGCCCGCATTGCTCCGCTTTATCGTGAGAAGGAGATGGAAATCCGTAATGAAATATCACGGAAACTGGAGCGCGGAAAGGTGGATTTCAGCCTTTGGATAGAAAAGAAAGAGAGTGCGGAAAGCGCCACTCCCATCAACCAGACATTGGTTGAGGGATATTACAAGCAGATTTGTGCTATATCAGAAAATCTAGGAATACCTGTGCCGGATGCGACGGACTGGTTTGCCACGTTACTCCGTATGCCGGATGTGATGACGAAGAATGATACGCAGGAACTGAGTGAGGAGGAATGGGCTGTGGTCTATTCGGCTGTGGAAAAGGCTGTCGGTGCGCTGGTGGACTTCCGTAAGCAGGAAGGAGCTGCCCTTGAAAAGAAGTTCCGTGAGAAGATCGCCAATATCTCCCATTTGTTGGAGACTATCGCTCCCTACGAGAAAGAGCGTGTGGCCAAAGTGAAGGAGCGTATTACCGATGCACTGGAAAAGACCTTGAGCGTGGATTATGACAAGAACCGTCTGGAGCAGGAACTCATCTACTACATCGAAAAACTGGATGTGAACGAAGAGAAACAGCGTCTTGGCAATCATCTGAAATATTTTATCAATACGCTGGAAACCGGAACCGGACAAGGCAAGAAGTTAGGGTTCATCGCCCAGGAGATGGGACGCGAAATCAATACCTTGGGCAGTAAGTCCAATCATGCGGAGATGCAGAAGATTGTCGTTCAGATGAAAGATGAATTGGAGCAAATCAAGGAACAAGTATTGAACGTCATGTAGTATCAAATAGTAAATCGTCAAATCGTAAATAATTCGATGGCAAAACTTATCATATTTTCAGCCCCTTCGGGCTCCGGCAAGTCAACGATTATCAACTATCTGCTGACTCAAAATCTGAACTTGGCATTTTCCATCTCAGCGACCAGCCGTCCGCCCCGCGGAACGGAGAAAGATGGAGTGGAGTACTTCTTTCTGACTCCTGACGAGTTCCGTCGTCGCATAGCCAATGATGAATTCCTGGAGTATGAAGAGGTATATCAGGACCGTTTTTACGGAACACTGAAGGAGCAGGTGGAAAAGCAATTGGCTGCCGGACAGAATGTAGTGTTCGATGTGGATGTAGTGGGTGGTTGCAATATCAAGAAATTCTATGGTGAGCGTGCTTTGTCTGTTTTCATTCAGCCACCTTCAGTGGAGGAATTGCGCAAACGCTTGGTGGGGCGCGGAACAGATGCTCCCGAAGTGATAGAGAGCCGCGTGGCGAAAGCCGAATACGAACTGGGCTTTGCACCGAAGTTCGATACCGTGATTGTGAACGATGACCTGGAGACAGCCAAAGCGGAAGCATTGAAAGTAATCTCTCAATTCTTGAACGAATGAAACAACGTGGAGGAGTGTACAACCAGTTGGCACCGAGGAGGAAGAACAGCCCGAAGCTGAACAAGGCTTTGTTGATTATTAATAGCGTTTTGTTCGTCTGCTCCCTTGTTGTGGGTGTATTGTATATACAGCATGGCGAGCCTCGTTCCAGTATTTCAATGTTTCTTATCTCTGTAGTGACGATTTTCAATGCTTGGGCTGCCTGGCGTGCGTTGCAAAGACGTCCTTTGTAAGGTTGTATATGAATAAGAATAAATGAATATAGGAATCTTCAGCGGCTCGTTCAACCCGATACACATCGGACATTTGGCCCTCGCCAACTATCTTTGCGAATACGGGGACCTGGACGAAGTGTGGTTTATGGTCACCCCCCACAATCCGCTGAAGGAAGAAAACGAACTGATGGATGACAAGTTACGTTTGAAGCTGGTGCAGCTAGCCACTGAGGGTTATCCCAAATTTCGCGCTTCCGATTTTGAATTCCATCTGCCTCGGCCTTCTTATACAGTTCATACGTTGGATGCGCTGAAACGAACTTATCCTCAACACACTTTCCATCTTGTCATTGGTTCGGACAACTGGAGGCTGTTCCACCGTTGGTACAAGTCGGAACGTATTCTTGCCGAAAATCATCTTCTGGTCTATCCTCGCCCCGGCTATCCGGTAGAGGCCGCCTCTTTACCTCAAAATGTGCGGACAGTTTCTTCTCCGATATTTGAAATCAGCTCCACTTTTATCCGTCGGGCCATGGAGGAGGGGAAAGACGTACGCTACTTCCTGCATCCGGCAGTGTGCGATGAACTCAAACGGATGCAGAATGAATCTTTAAACTGAAATAAATGTCTGTATTTGTACGTGTTTTCATATTTATTTCTTATTTTTGAACGTATCAACCTTGAATGCATGGAAGAGTTTTCTTAATACATAGATATTCCTTAATTTAATAATCCGCTTATGAGAAAAGAACTACTGTTACTGGGAGCATTCGGTATGCTGACGACAGCGACGCTTTGTGCGCAAGAGTTTCATTTGCAACCTACTCCCCAAGAATATATTACGCAAAAAGATTCTGTTGATATTCCCCGACAATACCAGATCCTTTCCGGCAATTCCGTGCAGGACGGACCTGCGTTGCCTTTACTCCGTTCATTGATGCCGGAAGAGGTGCTTGGCGCTTCTTTCCGTGTATATATAGGAGTGAAAGGAGATAAGATTATTAAGAAATACCAACATCGGATTCCACGCAAATCCGAAGGTTATTTCCTGAAAATAGAAAAAGACTGCATCGTCATAGCCGGTGCTGACGAACGGGGAGCGTACTATGGTGTACAGACTCTTGCGCAGTTGCTTGCTTTAGACAAGCTGCCTTTGGCTGAAGTGACGGACTATCCCGATGTTCCCTATCGGGGTGTGGTGGAAGGGTTTTACGGTGCTCCTTGGAGTCAGGAGGCGCGTATACGCCAGCTTGATTTTTATGGTCGGAACAAAATGAATGTCTATATCTATGGACCGAAAGACGATCCTTATCACCGGACTCCCAACTGGCGCAAGCCTTATCCTGCTCGAGAAGGAGAAGAGTTGAAAGTATTGGTGAATAGGGCGAAGGAGAACAATGTTATTTTCTATTGGGCCATTCATCCGGGTCAGGATATTCGCTGGAATGAAGAAGACCGCTCGTTATTGTTGCAGAAGTTCGAAAGCATGTACCAGTTGGGTGTGCGTGGTTTTGCCGTTTTCTTTGATGATATTTCGGGTGAAGGGACAAAGGCGGACAAGCAGGCTGAACTGTTGAACTATATTGATGACCATTTTGTAAAAGTCAAGCGGGATGTTGCGCCGTTGATACTGTGTCCCACGGAGTATAACAAGTCATGGACTGATGTGGAGGGGGGCTATCTCACTACGCTTGGTGATAAGTTGAACGAGGGTATCAAGGTGATGTGGACCGGTGATATGGTAGTTGCTACTATAGATAAGTCTACGCTGGACTTCGTCAATCCGCTGCTGAAACGTAAGGCGTACATTTGGTGGAATTTCCCCGTTTCGGATTATGTACAAGACCATTTGCTGCTAGGGCCGGTTTATGGAAACGGGCTTGATATAAAAGATGATATGTCTGCTTTTGTTTCCAATCCGATGGAACATGCCGAGGCTTCCAAAATCTCTCTGTACAGTGTAGCTGATTATACTTGGAATATGGAGAATTATGATAGTGAAACTTCTTGGAAACATGCAGTCAGAGACCTTATGCCACTTCATGCCGAATATTTGGAAATCTTCGCTGCTCATAATTCCGACCCGGGACAGAATGGACATCGCTTCCGTCGTGAAGAGTCCGTTGCCATTCAGCCTGCTCTCTCTGCCTTGTTGAAAGCCTATCAAGAGAAAAACGAGATAGATGAAGATGCCTATCGGCAGGTAGCTGAGGAATGCCGGAAGATAATCGTTGCCGCTGATGGATTGCTTGCGTCGGGAAATGAGAATCGTCCGTTGATAACTGAAATAAGGCCTTGGCTCATTCAGTTCAAACAAGTGGGAGAGTATGGTGCGGAGGTGCTGAACATGATACGCCTGCGCCAGCAGAAGGATGCATTTATAGGTAGCTACGAACACGCCCGCGCCCTGCTGGTGCTGATGGGTGAGACGGATGCCCAATATAAAGCGGGCATAAAGAGCGGCAGCCTGCATCTGATGCCTACTTTCAATGCTTTGTTCGAAGCGGCGACAACGGGCTATAATGCAGCGTTCCCTGCCGGGCTTGAT